>JAABUN010000532.1_pt1 | contig 97711 bp, 61 predicted proteins | sample 5559311 | NCBI WGS metagenome assembly JAABUN01 (sample SAMN10711877, study PRJNA513370) | rock metagenome | isolation source: Antarctica rocks | place: Antarctica: Victoria Land, Siegfried Peak sud | reverse complement strand
ATCTCCAAGAACTTGAGAAAATCCTCAGCGATAACTTGCTTGGCAAAACCTTTATTTCCAAAGAACAACTTGTTAATATTTTAGAACACATCCATAATCTTGTTTTATCAACCTAAAGGGAATAAGTCGCACGAAGTTGACCGCCGTCGCTGTCATCAAGTTTTGCAGTTGAGTTTTCGCCGCTCCGATGTATCTCGAATGGCGCATTCCAAACCCTCTGACTGACTGTGAAATCGTTCCCTCGATCCCTGAACGCCGCTGATATTGACGTTTATACTCCCAAGTTTTCTCTCTTTGGCGGGCGGCACGCTGCATCTCGAACTGCTCTTCGGGTAAAATTGTTAATGTTCTTCGGGCAATCTTACTTTTTGTGCAATCACCTCGAAACAAACAAACTCGACAATCCTTAGTTGAGAATTTGATTTTGACCACCGGCTTGCCGGTATTGCTCTGTACATTTGACCATCCGGCACTCGTTTTGCCTGCCGGACACACTGCCTTTTTTCGCTCCCAGTCAATCGCAAAATTCTCGCCGGAAAACTTTGGGTTATGGCGACTTTGCCATTGCTGGTCGAGATGCGACGGACCGAATAAATCAATCGCGTATTGAGTTTGAGCGGCAAGCATCAATTCAGCGTCGACAAACCCGGTATCGGCTAAATGAACGGCGGGCAGTAAATCCTTTTTCTGCAATGATTGATGGATCGGCTCAGTTAAATCAAAGTCAGCGACCGGTGCTGAACTGGTTTCGACATTCGTAATGAGGCGCGGCAGTTCTTCATCGCAGGTTTCGGTCAGATAAACTTTATAACCGGTCCACTGCAATTGCCGCTTTTTTCCGTAATGAGCATCCAGATCATATGGTGAGTTAATAAAAATGATTGACGGCGCAATGCCTTCGACACCCGTTCGCCAATGGATACCTTGCTCATCTACATAAAATTGCTGCACCAACACACATCGAAGAATCTCAACGGCGGCGATTTCTTTACCTTCCGGCAAGTCAGACCAGTGGTAAACAGCATCCAGTAACGCATGAGCGTCGCGCCCGACGGTTTCGGCATACTCCTGCCGCCCGGCGGCTGAATGCGGAATCCGAACATTGATGGCGCGCGGACTGTAGCGATTTAACCATTCTTCCTGAAAAAGTTGAGAAAGCCATTCCGGTGATTCCTTTGCCACTGCATTCAGAGCATTGCGCATCGCTTCAATAATGCATTCCAATCGGTTGATGCCGCGGACGGCAGCTATCACATGCGTGGAATCGGTGCGCTGTTTGCCGCGCACTTTGAGCATCTTCCGTTCCCGACACCAGTCGAGCAGTTTGTCGAATAACGAGTTTTCAGCTTTGCCGGCGACTAATCGAGCGCGGAACTCGCACAAAACGGTGCTGTCAAAACCGGAGTTTTCCAGCTCAAGACTTAAAGCATATTTCCAATCAATTCTGGCGCGAACCGATTCTACAGTTTCGCGGTCGGACAAATTCTCAATAAACTGGAAAATGGTAATCAAAGCCAATCGCCACGGAGGATAAGCCGCTTTCCCGCGATTGGGAAACAAATCTGCGAAATCGGCATCGGTTAACAAAATGCCGATTTCATCACGAATCTGCATATACAGATTGCCTTTTGGGAAAGCGGCGCGAGCGATGCGAGCGGTTTCCTCCGGCACGGACGGAACGGTTTGCGGGCGTAGCGACATCTCAATAGTCCTCCTCCAAATGTTAATTTGAGAGAATATTACACCTGTTTTTTAACCATTACAATGAATTCGCCAGCAGTATCAAAAGTGCGGAAGAGCCAATAACTTGACCGTCTCAGTTTTTCTGTTGAAGCGTGAGCTTCCAGCAGACCCAAACGGTAGCTTGCTATTACTCATAGAACGCTTTGCAATTGTCTTTGGTTACATTACATCTGCCGTGTTTTCCCAATGTGAAGCGTCTAACATCCGAACTAGTCCGCCGCAAGTAACAAGTTGGACGACACTAGAAAACGTATATGAAAATTGAGAGAGCAGTCGGCTCGAATGATTTGTCGGGCTGTTTTTGTTTCAACCTTCGACTTTAGACGCGAGATTTTACTCTTGCCTTCGTTACCGCTCAAGTTTTAATCGCTTCACAAAAATTATCTGCTGATAACATCAATGAAAGCTCCGAGAATAGCAAACACTATTCCGATTGCAAGAATGATTCCATAGAACGCAAGATAAATAGACATTTCGTGACCGAAAACAGCCAGCGCCCGCGTCCAAAACTTAGGACTCATAATGTTGCTGTTTGGTATTCGGGTTTCAAGGTATCCGAGACGCATCTCTAATTCTGTTATCTTTGAATCGAGTGCTGTAATCTCACGACTTTCAGTTTCTTCAGAGGGACTTTCCCATAATTGTTGTTCCATCATTAAATTTCTCCTCGAATTTTATTGTTTAATAATTGCCTCGCATCCGCCACCGCGAGACAGCGCATAAATATTCAGCCTTTGTTCTGTTCGAAACCCGAATCCAGAACTGCCGACGAAACGAATCCGCATCGTTCAAAAATATCTAAAAGCCGGCGAAAGGTTGGGACGGTCAATCAAATAAAAAAGTTCCGATGATCTTTCACTGGAACTTTTTTGCGGAATTTTCCGTCCGTTTATAGGGATGGAAAAACTTATTTACAGCCTGTCAAATCACGACCATCTCACTCTATTAGAAATAACTTCCGAGCAGCCCGTTCTCGTCACGTCAAAGAAAGTGATTCCGGTCAACCCGTTGATAATTCCTGCCAAGCCTTGAAGAAAGCCGTCTTTTTTGACCGTACATTGAACTTCCGTTGTAACCTTTGTTCGGTCGCCTTTGAGCAATTGGGCATTTGCCGAAACCGCTCCGAAAACCAGAACCGCCATTAAACTCGCCGCCGATGCCATATTTTTTAAGTTTTTCATTTTTTTTTCTCCTCCAAGTTGTTGTTTTTAGTTAGTCCCTGAAAATCAATCCGTCCATTTCGCCGTTCGTTCGTGCTGATGCGGATATTTAGCACTTTCTATATCCGTCCATCAATATCCCTTCGTCCGTGTTGCCCTTGTCAGTGTTGCCTTCGTCCGTGTTGCAGGACGCATCAAAGATAGTGATTCCGGTTAATCCGTTGATAAGGCTACCTAAGCCTTTAAGAAAGCCGTCTTTTTTGACCGTACATTGAACTTCGGTTGTAACCTTTGTTCGGTCGCCTTTGAGCGATTGGGCATTCGCCGAAACCGCTCCGAAAACCAAAACCGCCATTAAACCCGCCGCCGATACCATATTTTTTAAGTTTTTCATTTTTTTCTCCTCCAAGTTTTTTGTTTTTTGAAATCTTTTGCTTCTCTTGCTTCTTAGCGGAAAACAGTTTCGTTGATTAAATCTTGATAGAAAACATTTGCAATTTCGGTTTAATTAACTCAACAATTTGTCCCGCTACTTTGCTATGACCAAAAATAAAAAAGTGTTTCAAGTTTTTTTGAAAATAATTTAATTCTGAATTTTTTTCACACTTAATCATATTGATTTACGATAAGTTAACTTCTATCGAGGAATTGAAGTTGTAAAATCCCGCTGATTTTTCAGGCTGAATAAATTAACCTGGATTTATACGGGCTGTATTAAACTCAACATTGAAAATATTTAAGTTTAATGTTCTTTCAAGAAGTCGAAAATGTTTTTGTTCGGTGATTTTTCGCACTCAAACGGCGTTCCGGTTTTCAAGAAATTTTTGGATTTTCGGTAATCGCGGCAAAGGATGGGTTAAAAAGTAATTGACAAAGAAAAATATATGTCTTAATTTGCACTAAATAACAATTCACTTTCTCTAATCTTGGTAATAACCCCAAGTAACAAGGTGAAGAACAAAAATGCCGGGAATCGGCTTAATATTTATTTATCTAAGGATACCGACAATGAAAATGAATTCACTAAAAGTGCTTTACCGGACGACTTTATCCATTACATTGCTTTTTGCAGCGAGCAATCTGTTCACCGTTTTTGCGCTCACCGCACAACGTCCGACTGACGAAGAAAAGCGCCTGCAAGTAAAAATTGACGAAAAAAAACAAAACTTTCAAAATGATCTCGAACTTACCTTAGGCAAACCAATCGAGCGGCAGTTAGCCGGAAGCCAAGTGCATTCTTATAAAATCGTTCTCGCCGCAAGTCAATACCTGCACGTCGTTGTTGACCAACGCGGCATTGATGTCGTCGTTACGCTGTTTGCGCCGGGCGGCAAAAAAGTCGCGGAAGTTGACGGCTTTAACGGAGCGCATGGACCAGAGCCAATTTCTATGGTGGCGGAAGAAGCGGGCAGTTACCGATTGGAAATCAGTTCAAATGAAGCAGATGCAAAAACCGGACTCTATCAAGTAGTGATTGAAGAGATACGCAAATCAAAGCCACAAGACAAAATTCTCATTGCTGCTCAACAAGCATTCTTTGAAGGACTGGAATTTGATGCCGAGGGAAGTGCCGACTCGCTTCACAAAGCAATTGATAAATACGAAGAAGCACTTCAGTTGTTTCGCGCTATTGATGATAAGGTTAGAGAAGTTGACGTGCTTAATAGCATTGGTTATGCCTACGCTTACCTAGGCGAGAAGCAGAAAGCCCTTAGCTTTTATAACCAAGCCTTGTTACTCAGTCCTGCGGTTAGCGACCTCGGAAGTAAAGCTGAAACACTCAACAACATTGGCTATGCCTACGCTCATCTAGGCGAGAAGCAGAAGGCGCTCGACTTTTATAACCAAGCCCTTCCGCTCAGACATGCGGTCGGCGACCGCTTCGGTGAAGCCAAAACGCTGACCAACATCGGTTTTATCTACAGCTCAATAGGCGAGAAGCAGAAGGCGCTCGACTTTTTCAATCAAGCGCTGCCGCTCCGTCGCGCAGTAAGAAACCGCGACGGGGAAGCTGTTACACTCGACAACATCGGCGCGGTTTACGCTTCGCTAGGCGAGTGGCAGAAGGCACTCGACTTTTATAACAAATCCTTGCTGCTCTTTCGCGCAGTCGGCGAGCGGTTAGGTGAAGCATCTTCGCTCCATAATATCGGCTATGTTTATGCTTTATTAGGCAAGCGGCAAAAGGCGCTCGCCTTTTATAATCAAGCCTTGCTGCTTAGGCGTATGGTTGGCGACCGCAAGGGTGAAGCAGAAACGCTCACTAGCATCGGTTTTGTCTACTATTCACAGGACGAAAAGCAGAAAGCGTCTGACTTTTTTAATCAATCGCTGTCACTCAGTCGCGCAGTCGGCAACATTGAGAGTGAGGCAAATACGCTTTATGGAATTGCTGTTGTCGCTCGTGACCAAGGCAATCTTGAAGACTCAATAGCAAAAATCGAAGCTGCGCTTGTCATTATTGAATCCATAAGAACAAAGATTACCAGTCAAGAATTGCGCTCGTCGTATTTTGCGACCGTTCAGGATTATTACAATTTCTATATCGATACCCTGATGCGCTTGCACAAACAGCAGCCGAAAGCAGGTTATGACGCGAAAGCCATACAAGCGAGCGAGCGGGCGCGGGCGCGTTCTTTGTTTGAAACTTTGACGGAAGCTAACGCGGATATTCGGCAAGGCGTCGACCCGATTTTGCTTGAGCGCGAACGCTCCGTTCAGCAATTGCTTGCCGGAAAATCAGAACGTCTGACGCGGATATCAAACGATGAGAAATTAAAGGCGCAGAAACCCGCCGCCGAGAAAGAAGTTAATGAACTGCTCGCACAGTATCAGGACATCGAAGCGCAAATTCGCGTTAAAAGTCCGCGTTACGCCGCGTTGACTCAGCCCGTTCCGTCAAATTTAACGGAAATACAGCAGCTACTCGATAAAAATACCGTGCTGCTTGAATACTCGCTCGGCGAAGAGCGCAGTTATTTGTGGCTGGTTACGCCGCAGTCGCTCAAGAGTTACGAGTTGCCGAAACGCGCTCAAATTGAAGAATCCGCCAATCGCGTTATCAGCGCCATCACAGTTCGAAACAACGCGCCGGGAAATAATGCTGCCGAACGTCAAAAGTGGCTGGCAAGAATCAAACTTGCCGACGCGAGTTATCCAAAATTCGCCGCCGAATTGAGCAAAATGCTGCTCGGACAAATCGCGTCGGAAATCGAAGGCAAACGCTTGATAATTGTTGGCGATGGAGCGCTGCAATACGTTCCTTTCGCCGCCTTGCCAAAGCCTGTCCAACCAAACGGCGCTGCTTCTGCCGGCGCACCGCTTGTCGCTTCAAACGAAATCGTCAATCTGCCGTCGGCTTCCGTTCTGACAATTTTGAGACGTGAAGAAACGGCGCGTCTTGACCGCAAATCATACGCAAAGACTGTCGCCGTGTTCGCCGACCCGGTTTTTGACTCTGATGACAAGCGAGTTTTCGCTAACGCCAAGAATAGCCGGACGGAAAGCAAAACCGCCCTGACAAGCGGGCAAGTTCAAAAACCTGACGGCAATACTCCAGCGGCGGATGTGCAAAGCACACTATCACGTTCGGTAAAGGAAGTCGGATTGGCAAACCGCGGAGGATTGAGAAGATTGCTGAACAGTAAAGATGAAGCGGCAGCGATTCGGGACGCCGCAGCGAACGGACAGACGACAATGGCGCTCGGTTTCGACGCGAGCCGCGAGCGTGTGATGGCGAATAATCTCGCCGAGTATCGCATTGTGCATTTCGCCACGCACGGCTTGCTCAACGAAGAAAACCCGGAACTTTCCGGCGTTGTTCTCTCGCTCGTGGATGAGCATGGCAAACCGCAGAATGGTTTTCTTCGCCTGCACGAAATTTTCAACCTGAATCTTCCCGTCGAAATGGTAGTCCTGAGCGCGTGTCAGACCGGTTTGGGCAAAAAGATAAAGGGCGAAGGTCTCGTCGGGCTGACGCGCGGGTTCATGTATGCGGGCGCGCCGCGCGTGGTCGCCAGTCTCTGGTCGGTAGATGATAGAGCAACATCCGTGTTAATGAGTATTTTCTACCGGAAAATGCTGCGCGAAGGATTAGCACCGGCGGCGGCTTTGCGTGAAGCGCAAAACGAAGTGCGCGGGCAGAAAGAATGGCGGCTACCCGTATTTTGGGCTGGCTTTGTCCTGCAAGGCGAGTGGCGGAATATCGCGCCGAATAAAAAGTGATTTTATTTTTTGCCGGCTATTGTTTTGGGTTTCACTCATTTTATCCGTTGCGTGTCCTTGTAATCGTCGCCAGGCTAAACCCCACAGAAATTACATATACTCAGATGCGATTATTTCAATATCAAACGGCGTAACACCTTTCTGTACTGAAAAAATCGTATCGGAGTTTTCCATTAGGTTGCTCATTTCGCCGCGCGCTTCGACGTGCAGGGCGAAAAGCTCGTGCAAATTGGTTTTTGTCAAATTTGTTAAAACTTTGGTCATCAAAGATATGCCTCTCAGGTTCTGCTGCACGTTATTCCAAAGCGGTGCTTTTTTTAAAGCAATATCCGTCCAAATAACTTTATTTTCAATTAAATCAATAATCATCGGCAGACAAATATGCGTATCAGAAGCTATGTCAATTTTGTTTTCAACGGTTCTCGGCTCGAATATCTCACCCGAATCGGCGTGAACACGCGTCATCCAGCCCGCAAAGCATTCGGGCAAATCGCAGTAGGGTTGCTGCGTATAGCTGTTTAAAGACATCACGACGTAGCGAACGCCCATTTCTATGGTTTTGGCAATATCAATATCAATAAATTCAGCCGCGCCGTCGGGCGCGTCAACGATGTCGCCGCTGTGATGTCCGCCATAATTTTTCAGATTGTAATACGAAACAATGTCTTTATAATTGAATTCCGCGTCATACAAAGCGGCGGATAAATCTATATCGGTTCTGTCCGTTCCGTTTTTCCACCACAAAAAGAAACGGATAACATTTGCCTCCGGTAAATCGATGCGGCTGCCGCGAACGAGTGTTTTTAAAGCCTTGCTCGCCGAGCGCTGCGAAAACGGCACGAGATAGTTTTTCAAGCGTTCGTCCAGAAAACACTTACCAAGCGGTTCGAGTTTGGCGAATCTTTCAATTAAAGCGTTTTTGCAGATTTCCGCCGCTTCAGCGCAAATTTCTTCAGTCAGAAACGGAAGATTGTTCTCTATCGCCTGAACTTTAGCAACGTCACCTTTTGGAAAGAATGTGCGAAACTCTTGCGGCTCGTTGCGATGTTTGAAATGCGTTTTTACCTGTAATAAAACCGGCGTGGAAATTTGTCCGGCGCGGGCGGCGAATTTTTCTAGAACTTGCGTTTGTTTTGCTTCGTCAAGCCTCAAAAGATGGTCGAGTCGCCGTGCAAAGTCGCCTGCTCGCGTCTCCAGCAAATCAATAACTTTTTCCGCGTCTTTTTCGATTAAAGCCCGTTCGATTTTTCCGTTAAAAGTTTCAAAAGGCTTGTCGTTGCGAAGCACGTCGAACGCCGCGAACGAGCGCGAAAATTTTTCGGCATGTTCGCCCGCGTGCAGCTTTTCGCCGAGGCGAATCCAGCGCTTTTTCCAGCGCAGCATATCTTCGGTAAGGTTAGCGCAGTTTTCCAGAAGTCCAAGAAGAATGCGCCGCGCCGGGCGTTTGAAGGTGATAAATTTTGTGTTCGCGGCTAAGGACACATCGCCGTCGCTCATCGCAGTGGCGAGGCGCAGAACGTCGGTCGCGGTTTTTATATATTTCGATAAAAATTTTTCTGACTCTTCTGTGTTAGAAACGAGCAAACCGCCGACGTAAGCAATGGTTTCCTTTATCGAAATTTCTGCGGGCATCAAACGATAAACATCGTCGTGGTAGTTTTCGACAAACCATTTCACATCCGTTTTGTCCTGTTCCGAAAGCGAAGCGTTTGATGAAACTAGTTTGGTGAAAATGCTCTCGAAATCTTCCGGTGTACCTAAATCAATCACTTTTAGATTGACGTTATCGAGCAGCGGCAGACGCTCCTTTTTCTCGTAATCCGGCAATTGATTGGTGATGTAATGAATAATCGCATTGATGTAGAGACGCGCCTCGGTTGTATCCATCACCTGTTGCGGAAAATTCGGATACATTGGGCTATATTCACGATATGCGCCAACCATTTCGCGCAAATCCTCCACCAATTCAGAGTAAAAAACGGTTAGTTCTTCTAGCGAAAATTTTCGAAGGCGTTCGATTAAATCTTCTGAAAAAGTGTAGCCGAGATTTTCGATGTTTTTGAGAATGGTGCCGACATAATTCGGCGGCACCATTCCCGTTCCTTCGGCAAGTAGAATTTTGTTACGGCGGCGAATGTAAAGAGTATTGTTCATAAAATTAAAGTCGTTTGGAAAGCGGCGACGCTAGTTTTTTTGTTTAGTAGAAGGAAGCATCGCCATAGCCAAACGAATTGCGGAAATTGAGAACTCTATGCAATTTTTTTTGAGAAGGAAGAACTCTCATAGCCGCAAGTTTAGAAATCATACGATTTATTTTTCCATTTTGAAAATTACTCTAAACGTCAATTTTTACCGCCTCCCAAATTCAGTCTAAATGAAAAATAAATCAATTTGCATTGAGCGAAGAAATGGCTTGTTCACCGAAATTCGCCTGGGAAACATTAGCCCGGCACAAAGTTTTTTCTTCTCACAAATATAATTACAGCATCGCAGGGCGGTTGAATTGTAAAATCCTGCTATATTTCAAACGTCGTCGGCATTGTCGGCATTGATAATTGTTTTTGGATTCTAAATACTTTTGCCGTTTAACCTGCCTTCAGTGGTTATGACCCGGCGAGAGATTTTGTTTCAAAAAAGTTTTGATTTCTTTTGTAATCTCGGTTATCTACACAAAGAAAGAGCGCATATTAAAGCATCAACTGGGCTTTGTCAGAAAACGAAGTCGTCTTCATTAAAGCAATTGAGTCGGGGCTAAGTTTCCTTGCTTTTTCTTTGCGTTCGCCCCATATTCTACTAATCCAGCGGACGCGGAGAAGCTATTGGCGTAGTCTCTGTTTAACGATGATGGAGATTGCAATTAGCTAAAGAATTTCTATTGAGTTTTTAATTCAAAAGCCGCAAGTTTTAACGCTCACGGTTTTTTTATTTTTAGTTATTAGCTCGATTAAGCTATTGAGCGGTAAAGTTCAATCCGTCTAAATCTGCCGTTAAAGTAATCACCTGCGGATTAAACTAATAACGTTTTGCATAGGCATTGAAGGTATAAGTCTCGCCGGCTGCAATATCCACAAAAGTATAATATCCAAACGAGTTTGTTCCGGTAGTTTTTGTCTCACCATTCTGATTTGTTAAATGCACAATTGCATTAGACACCTCTCTTTCGCGAGAAGAAAGAACTCTGCCGGAAACTGAAACGCTGGCGGCTGTGGGTTCAAGCAGAGCTTCAAACCCGCTCAAATCATCAGCACATTAAAAGAATCTTACTCTTTTGCGTGATTTGATAGGAACAAACTCAAACGCGCCAATATCAGATGCGACACCCCGCGGACGCGGGACATAATCAAAGTCGTCGGGCTGCGTGTAACCACTTAGTGCAGCGTCAATCGCCGGGCTGCCGGGCTGTAGGCGATAGTTGGAATCTCCGATAAAGCGCGGGTCGGCTATGGTGTTGTTTTGGTCAATGAAAGTTAAGCCGCGCGTTAATCTCTCGTCGGTTGGAATATTACCCCCCGCGTTTCCCCAAAGCAGATTGTTTTTGATAATATGCCCGGTAGTCGTCAGCTCAAAGCTTTGAAAGGCGTAATACGCGTTAAAAGCTATGATATTATTGACTATTAAATTATTCGTTGGCTGAGGAGGACATCCCGTATTTGGACAATTTGTTGTCCAACCACCGATAATCACGCCCGACCGACCATTTCTGACAATCGTGTTCTGCTGAACAATTACATTGGACGCAGACGGATAGAGATGAACTCCGAAGGCATAGTTGCGTTCAATCAAATTGTTGGCAATTAAGCCCGAACCGGAAGCAAAGTAAATACCGTGATCGAGATTGGCAGTGCTTGGATCGCTGAAATTGCCGTTATCGTGAATATAGTTGCCGATCAACCGCGTATTGTAGGCATCCTGAAGATAAATGCCTGCGCGACTTAAGCTGTTTCTAATTTCGCAACGATTGATTTCGACATTGCTGCCGTAGATTGCAATCGGACTTCTCTCCACCGGTGGGTTAGGCGGATTTGCATCCACTAGCCCGGTCGGACCGTCAAACAGAAGTCCCGAAATTACAATATTATTACCGCCGATAGTAAAGTACCCTAAAATCGTCGGCATCGCATCGCCGGGATAGCCTCTTACGGTTATGGGAGATGCCTGTGTTCCGCTTGCGGTCATAAAAATTTCAGTACCGCGAGCGCCGTGAACGCCGGCACGCAGACAACCGACATCACCCGGTGTTAATGAATTAACGAAGGCTTTAAGATTTGGACCGGGCTGTGCTACTTTCGTGCAATCCGCTGCCGGCGCAGGCGTAACAGTTCTGGTGTATGCCGCCGGTGTTGAATCTATGCGCTCCCATGCACCCACGCCGGATACATGAAAGAACAAACCGTAAATAGTGATGATTAATAGTAAAGAGAAAATCGTTGCTCTCTGCATAAATAATAAACTCCTGGTGATAAATTGAAAGGCTAGATCGTTATCGCGTCTGAAATCAGCAACCCAACCGGATAATGATAGTTTGGAAAACTTTCTCGCTACTACCGTTGGTTCAGCCAATACATGTTTTAGTAATGGTTGAATGAATTTTTACAGGGCAAATTTGCATTTTCGTTCAATTACCGGATGCAACAAGTTGTCCTGCTACTTTACTATGAACAAAACCAAAAAAGTGTTTCAACTTTTTTTGAAAATAATAAAATTTTAATTCTTTATGGCTCCTAATCCGTTTTGATTTACGAGTTAGGCTAACTTCAACCGGATAATTGGGCAGGTGTATTTCTACTAAGTTTTGAGGTTGAATAATTTTATTTTATTTTATTTAGACAGGCTGTACTATAACTTAAAATTGAAAATTTTCAAAAGAGGCGATTCGATTATCCTGTCTAGAAACTTGCGCCGCAAACTCAATCGGCAACAAAAGCAACATACTGACAGCAATAAAGAGCAGGCTAATGAAAGAGAGCGGGGAAAACTCCCGCTCTTCAACTTGAGTGTTGTCGCATTTGCAGTTTACATATTTGCATTTACTCCCACATCAACGAGTCCAAAAGGCGGTTTGGCGAACCGACACCGATATTATAGCCTAATACCCCTGTGGTTGCCGTGCGGACGATTACGTCATGTACTTGTGCGGGCGATGCGTTCGGGTAGTATTGCAGGGAGATTGCGGCTGTGCCGGCGACGTGCGGGGCTGCCATCGAAGTTCCGCTCTTATAAATCCACCCGGTCGAGCAGTTAATACACGCCGAAACGATGTCCTTCCCGGGAGCAAACAAGTCGAGTGCCGTACCATAATTGGATGCATAATGCCTGCCATAGCTGTCGTAGCCAAAATCAGCTCGGTAATCGTATCGATCAGTCGCTCCGACGGTAATCGCTTCTCGCACTCTCGCCGGTGAAACATAATTTGCATCTCTTCCATCGTTGCCTGCCGCAACGACATAAGTTACGCCCGCATTTATTGAGCGCTGAACCGCTTGATCAAGCGAGTATTGTATGGGTCCTTCCAAACTAATATTTACGACAGCTGGTTTCGCGTGATAAGCTGTAACCCAATTAACGGCATTGATAATAGTTATGCCAGTGGTATATCCCTGACAATTGGAGACGCGCAGAGAAATCAATCGTGCTTGCTTTGCCACACCGACCGTCCTGCCAGCGATTGTTCCGGCAACGTGCGTTCCGTGTCCGTTACAATCCTGACCGTCTCCGCCGATAAAATCCCAGGAACTGACGACGCGCCCGCCAAAATCCGGGTGGTTTGCCTTAATACCGCTGTCAATAACATAAACATTAACGCCAGCGCCCGTGTTATTATAAGTGTACAAACCGTCTAACGGTCGAAACCATTGATTGATCCGATCGAGTCCCCAGCCCCAGCCTGATACATTTTGCCGCTGCTCCGCGGAAAGGCTAAACACTTGGTCTTGTTCCACGTAGGCGACACGCTCGTCCTGGCTTATGGCAAGAGCTTCTTCTTCGGACATTTCTGCCGCATAGGCATTCAGCGCGTGCCGGTATTTAGATTTAACTTTACCACCGTAAACGGTAGCCATTTCGTCGGAAAGTTTCGGAGCACGCGAATTTTTACCAAGCGAGCCTGCAGCCCAATCTTTGAACACTACGATATATTGCCCGGGGATGCGTTTATCACCTTTTTTGATTAGCTTTTCCTTGACATCTTGATCAAAGATTCCCTGTTTTTCAGCTTGCGGTATGGAAGCGTCTTCTATAGTTTGCTCTTGCGCCTGCGCCGGTAAAAAAGTGAACGCGGCGATGCCGAGAACAATTGCGAAAAAGCGCAGGTAAGATTTACCGAGCTGTTTAATAATTTTAGTCGTTTGCAACGATTGATTTTTGTCGGTTAATTGTGAATTGCGGCTGACGTTGGCAGCAATTTCGTTGTTAAGTTTGTTCATGATTTTCTCCTATTTGTTTTAATTTGTTTTTTTCCGATGTAAATGTTTTGCCAAGTTTTCAACAAGGTGAGTATCTTCTCCCGTTGTTGACCATTAAATTTTACAATCGACATTTTGTTGGTTTATACCAAATGTCAACAGAACCTAATGTTTTTCATGGTTAAATTTCTCTCCGTCGTTGATTTGATCTTTAAGGAACAAACTTGCAATTTCGGTTTAATTAACTGAAGCAATAAGTTGTCCCGTTACTTTGCTATGACCGAAAATAAAAAAGTGTTTCAAGTTTTTTTGAAATAATTGAATTTTCGATTTTTAGGGCAATTAATCATATTGATTAACGATAAGGTAACTTCAATCGAAGGATCGAAATTGTAAAAACCTGCTAAGTTTTCAGGTTGAATACCTTAATTTTATTCGGACATGCTGTATTTAACTTGAGATTGAAAATATTTAAGTTTAATGTTCTTTCAAGAAGTCGAAAATGTTTTTGCTCGGTGATTTTTCGCGCTGAAACGGCGTTCCGATTTTCAAGATGTTTTTGGATTTTCGGTAATCGCGGCAAAGGAAGGCTTCAGGGCGATTTCATCAAAATTTTATCTTCAAGATTATCAAGCAATTAAAATTTGTTGTGAAAAACAGGCAAAACTTTAATTCATTTGCTTGCAGCACTTAAAAATTTAGATGCGTTTGCCCTAAGGAAGGCTTAAAAAGTAATTGACAAAGAAAAATATATGTCTTAATTTGCATTAAATAACAATTCACTTTCTCTAATCCCGGTAATGACCCCAAGTAACAAGGTAGAGAACAAAAATGCCGGGAATCGGCTTAATTTTTATTTATCTAAGGATACCGACAATGAAAATGAATTCACTAAAAGCGCTTTACCGGACGACTTTATCCATTACATTGCTTTTTGCAGCGAGCAATCTGTTCACCGTTTTTGCGCTTACCGCGCAGCGTGCGACTGACGAAGAAAAGCGCCTGCAAGTAAAAATTGACGAAAAAAAACAAAACTTTCAAGATGATGTCGAACTAACCTTAGGCAAACCAATCGAGCGGCAGTTAGCCGGAAGCCAAGTGCATTCTTATAAAATCGTTCTCGCCGCCAATCAATATCTGCACGTCGTCGTCGAGCAGCGCGGCATTGATGTCGTCGTCGCGCTGTTTGCACCGGACGGCAAAAAAGTCGCGGAAGTTGACAGCCCGAACGGAACGCAGGGAGATGAGCCGATTTCGATTGTGGCGGAAACGGCGGGAAATTATCGATTGGAAGTTCGCTCTCTCGAACCGAAAGCGGATGCCGGACGCTATCAGGTGAAGATTGAGGAATTACGCACAGGAACTCAGCAAGACAAAAATCGAATTGCTGCTCAACAAGCATATGCGGAGGCAGAGCAATTACGAGGAGAAGGAAGTGCCGATTCACTTCTTAAAGCGATTTCTAAATATGAAGAGTCTGTTCGGCTCAGGCGTTCTGTTAATGACCATGTAAATGAAGCGAACACGCTCGGTATCATTGGAGTAATTTATAACCTACTGGGCGAGAATCCGAAGGCACTCGACTACTTCAACCAAGCCTTGCCGCTTTTTCATTCAGTTGGCGACCGCAGAGGTGAATCCATCACGCTCAGCAACATCGGCGGAGTCTATAACTCAATAGGCGAGAGGCAAAAGGCACTCGACTTTTACAACCAAGCCTTGCCACTTCTTCATGCGGTCGGCGACCGCCAAGGTGAAGCGGCTACGCTGAACAACATCGGCTTGGTTTACGACTTGCTGGGCGAGAAGCAAAAAGCCCTTGACTTTTATAACCAAGCCTTGCCGCTTCTTCATGCTGTCGGAGACCGGAAGAATGAAGCAACTACGCTCCACAACATCGGCGCGGTCTATTCCTCACTAGGCGAGAAGCAGAAAGCACTTGACTTTTATAATCAAGCCTTGCCGCTCAGAAAGGCAGTTGGTGACCGCTATGGTGAAGCTACCACGCTCAGCAACATAGGCGGGATTTACAACTCAATAGGCGAAACGCAGAAGGCACTTAACTTCTTCAATCAAGCCTTATTGCTCAGAAAGGCAGTTGGTGACCGCCAAGGTGAAGCCTACACGCTCACCGGCATCGGCACGGTTTACATCTCAATAGGCAACAGGCAAAAGGCATTAGACTTATTTAATCAAGCATTGCCGCTCACACAGGCAGTTGGTGACCGCCAAGGTGAAGCTGAAACGCTCAGCAATATCGGTGGGGTCTATAATTTACAGGGCGACAAGCAAAAGGCACTCGACTACTATAGTCAAGCCTTACTGCTAATGCGTGCAATTGGTGACCGTGGAGGTGAAGTCTCTATGCTCGCAAATATTGCTACAGTTAAGCGCGACCGTGGCAATCTTGAGGAATCACTCGCACAGATTGAAGACGCGCTTGTCATCATTGAATCGTTACGCACGAAAATCACCAGCCAAGAACTGCGTTTGTCGTATTTTGCAACTGTCCAAAGCATTTATGAACTTTACATTGACATTTTGATGAGACTTCACAAACAACAACCGACAAAAGGTTATGACGCGAAAGCACTGCAAGCAAGCGAGCGAGCGCGGGCGCGTTCCCTACTTGAAACCCTGGCGGAAGCAAATGCAGACATTCGGCAAGGCGTTGATACGACTTTACTTGACCGCGAACGCTCGATACAGCAGTTGCTTGCCGGAAAATCCGAACGCCTGACGCGGATTTTAAACGACGAGCGGTTAAAGGCGCAGAAACCTGCCGCCGAGAAAGAAGTTAATGACCTGTTGGCACAGTATCAAGAAATCAAAACGCAGATTCGCATTAAAAGCCCGCGCTATGCCGCGTTGACGCAGCCCGTTCCGTCAAATCTCGCGGAGATACAGCAACTTCTCGATAAAGACACCGTGCTGATTGAATACGCGCTTGGCGAAGAACGCAGCTATTTGTGGTTGGTTACTCCGCAGTCGCTCAAGAGTTACGAACTGCCGAAGCGCAGTCAAATAGAAGAAACCGCCAATCGCGTTATTACAGGTATTACCGGACAAAACAACGTGCCTGCGTCTAACAGCGTCGAATATCAGAAGCAACAGGCGTATATCAAACAAGCAAAAGCGGATTATCCGCAAACCTCCGCTGAACTCGGTAAAATGCTGCTCGGACAAATTGCGTCTGAAATCGAAGGAAAGCGATTGTTGATTGTCAGCGACGGCGCGCTGCAATACGTTCCTTTTGCGGCGCTGCCAAAGCCGGTTAAGGCAAACGGCATTGCTTCTGTCGGCGAACCTCTAGTAGCTTCTAACGAAATTGTCAGTCTGCCGTCGGCTTCCACTCTGGCAATTTTAAGACGTGAAGAAGCCGCGCGTCGTGACCGCAAACCTTACGCAAAAACTGTCGCCGTTTTCGCCGACCCGGTTTTTGACGACCAGGACGCGCGGGTTTCCGCTATCGGAAAGAACAATTCGCCGAAAAGCAAAAATGGCGCGACACGCGGGCAAGCTCAAAAGACAAACGGCAATGCGGCGGCGGCGGATTTGCAAAGTACGCTGTTACGTTCGGTAAAGGAAGTCGGATTGACGAATCGCGGAGGATTAAGACGATTGGTAGAGAGTAAGAATGAAGCCGCGGCGATTCGGGATGCCGCAGCGAGCGGGCAAGCGACAATAACGCTCGGTTTCGATGCCAGCCGCGAGCGTGTGTTGGCGAGTAATCTCGCCGAGTATCGCATTGTGCATTTCGCCACGCACGGTTTGCTCAACGAAGATAACCCGGAACTCTCCGGCGTGGTTTTTTCACTGGTAGATGAACAGGGAAAAGAGCAAAACGGATTTCTACGCCTGCACGAAATTTTTAATTTGAACTTACCCGTCGAAATGGTTGTCTTGAGCGCGTGTCAAACCGGTTTGGGCAAAAAGATTAAAGGCGAAGGACTCGTCGGGCTGACGCGCGGATTTATGTATGCGGGCGCGCCGCGCGTGGTTGCCAGCCTCTGGTCGGTGGATGATTGGGCAACCGCCGAGTTGATGAGTATTTTCTACCGGAAAATGCTGCGCGAACGATTGTCGCCCGCGGCGGCACTGCGAGCGGCGCAAAACGAAATGCGCGGACATAAAATCGAAAAATTTCGGTTGCCTGTCCATTGGGCGGGCTTTGTCCTGCAGGGCGAGTGGCGGAATATCGCGCCGAATAAAAAGTGACCGTAAATTTTTGCCGCGACTGAATGCGGCGCGATAATATGAATGATAACTCATCTTTCTCACTCGACAGATTGCTCGCGTGGCTCGACGGCGACCACGACTCAGCCGGCAGAAAGTATGTTCAATTTCAACAACAGTTAATCGAATATGTCGCGCGGCGCGGAGGGCATACGGTTGCCGAAGAATTGACCGACAAGGCTTTCAACCGCATTGATAAACGGCTTGCCGTTTTTCTTTTGAACGAACATTACAACTCGTCGGAAATCGCCGACGTTCCGAATTTGTGCCGTCTTCTGCTCGACGAGGGAACGAAGAATTCACCGCGTCCGGGCAGAAGAATCTGGGAAATGTTATCACCCGCCATCCAATCGCTCGTCTCAAAAATCGCGGACGACGGAACATTTAAGCGCACCGAGCGCAGCCTCATCAGCGAAGCCTTAAACGAAATTCTCAAACGCCGCGATTTCTACCGCGCCGAAGATTTCAATTTGTCCACGCTGCGGGCAGAGAATAAGAAAAATTCAAAAATAGAAAACGTCGAAGCCGCTGTGACTCGCGGCTTGCCGCAGTTGTCACAGAGCGAAATTGAAAAATTTAATCGCCGCCTGCTCGAAGCCGCTTATCCGCAAACGATCAAAACAAATCTCGCCGACACGCCCGACACGGAAAAACTTGCGCGCTGCAAGCATTACGCGGGCGTAGTTCTATTGGAATATCTGAAAGAACCGTCTGATTTCCGGTCAACAAAAGAAGACTTCGGCGAATCAAATCCGGAAGACGCGATTCAGGATACAACTTCTGATAATCCGGTTGAAACAAGTATCGAAATAGAAGACGAGGAAGAAAAGCAACGAAGGCTCGCGTGTCAAGAAGATTGCAAAAGGCTGAAATTGTCGCCGCGCGACAGTGAAATATTTGATTTGTATTTTACAGGAATAATTATTCGCTTCCCCGACGACGAGCCTCTTTCCGATAAGGAAATAAAGGAGGTCAGGAAAACACTCGCCGCGAAATACGGCGTGTCGCCCGAAACAATCCGCACAATCGTGCGTCGCTGCAAGGAAGTTCTCCAGCCGTGTATTGATAGATGTATGAAGCGGCAGGAAAAAAAATGAAACGGTTTGTGTCTCCTCAGTCATAACATTTGAGGACGGAACTATGCGCGAAAGGAAACATCAATGATTAACAAACAAGAAAACAAATGGAACGAGCCGTATCTGCGAACGGATTTACCGGCGGAGGAACACGACCGTTTAGTCGCGGAGTTAAGGGCAGACCCTCACTTGCTCGGCAAACTCCTGCAACTCAAATCACCTGAAGACGAAAATTTATCGGCTGCGCTTTTGTTCGACGACCCGAACGTGCCGAATCAAGACGCTTTGGACGATAACATCAGAAGATACTTGCTGCGCGACCCGACTTTTACGGACGAGGAAATCGGAGAACTTGAAGAATTGATGCTCGAAGACGAGAGATACTTCGAGCGGGTGATGTTAGTCGAAGACGAACTTATCGAAGATTATCTGCGCGGCGCGCTTTCGCCTGACGAAACGAAAAGGTTTAATAACTATTTTCTGGTTACGCCGGAACGCCGCGAGAAATTAGCATACGTCGAAGCGTTGGCGTTAAGCTATGTCAAAGCGAAGGAAACCGACGCGCCAGCCGGTGAACCGAAGAAGCTGAAACAATCACCAACCGCGTCTGCTCCGTGGTGGCAATTCTTACTCGCCTTTTTGCGCCCGCCGAATTTGTTCGCCGGTGTTGCCGCAGCCAGTGTTCTGATGTTTGTCGCCGTTGGCACTTTATGGTTGACCAGCCGACAAGCAGAACACTCTGACTCATTAATTGCCATGGCGCCGAAAAACGAACCGGCGCAAAATACGAACGATTCAAACAACTCTGACCAACCCGAAATCGACCGCCAAACCGGTAATATCTCACCCTCGACGGCGACTCCCGGGCGGACAACCGCCGTATCGCCGCCGGCGAAATCACCGCAACCGCCGAAATCGCCGCAACGCAATCAAGAGCGGAAACAAAATGAAAACCGTAAATCGGTTCCATCCGAACCTGCCGACAAATTGAATAATCGGGAATCTGAACTCAATAACAAAGGCTCTGTATACGTTGCGAAAGACACTTCAAAACAAGCTCCGGTTGTCAAACCGAATGCAAACGAGCCGCGCCCGGACATCTTCGAATTGTCCGCCGACAGGACGACGAGAAGCGGCGGCGGCGGTGTCGAAAAAAAAATCGAACCGGGCGTAAAAGACGTCGAGCTTCGGCTCCCGCTCGATGTCGAACGCGAATACGATGATTTTCGCGTCGTCGTGCAGGATTCCGACGGTAACGAAGTCGCGCGGCGCGAAAAATTAAAAGCGACAACGAAGGGCAACTTGCCCTTCGTTACCGCCAAAATCCCAGCCAAACGTTTTAAGCCGGACGATTACACGGTCATCTTGAGCGGCGGAACAAAAGGCGTATATCAGGAAGCGGCTCGATATTCCTTCAGAGTTATCAAATAAGAAAATCTCCCGACAACACGGCTCGATATGTGTTTAGTCATTTTTGCCGGCACACGCAAATTCACAAGTTTTGCGCGTGCCGGCGTTTTTAATTTAAACAAATCAAAAAAAATTGAAACGGAATCGCCGCACTCAATCATAACGAGTATAAGCGGAACGAATCGTATTGACTTTGGAGCATTTTTGCCTGATACGAATTAGTTTCACGCGAAATTCTAAAATTACCGCCGGAGCGCGGAAAGGAGAATTGAGATGAACGAAATTACCATACAAAAATACGGCTACTTTGACGCAGCGGCTGAGGCTTCCGTTGACAAACTGTTTTCCGCCGGACAGATATTCGCGGCGGGATTATTCGGCTCAATCTTTACCGGACAATTTATGCTCGCTCTGAACTATGCCAAACTCGGCGATGCGAAGAGAGCAAACCGCAAATTTCTTTTCTCTTTTATCTTTCTTGTGCTGTTGGCGATAGTTCCGCAGCTTTGCCTTTTGCCGTCAATCTGCTTTATTTTGACCTTTTATTCGGAGTATAAGCACCGGCAGGAAATTGCGTATACCGAACGCCTCGAGCTTGGCGGAGAGGAGTATTCCAATTGGGACGTGGGGCTGCTGTGCATTCTGTCGAATATAATTTTTTTGCTGCTCATTACAATTATCAGAAATGTTTTTCCTTACGGGTTTTCCTGAAAATCGTATGACTAAAGCAGATCGAAGAAGCAGTCCGCCTTGAGCCATTAAATTCCAGGTATCAACAGCTTTTGAAACTGGTAAGAACGCCTAGATAAGAATCAAGACAAAACTGCTCCACGTAACTGTGTAGGCAATTGAAAATAATCGCGGCGAGACGGCGCGTGCCGCTGTCGTCACATAGGCGGATTATGCCAAAAAACATTGAATTATAAAATAATCGCGGCGTTGTGCTTAATGATGTTATTCACCTTTGCACAACCCGCGCACGGACAAACCATGAAAGAAAAATACGACAAAGCGGGAGAACTTTTCCTTGAAGCCAAAACTTTTGCCAAAGCAGGCACGGCAGAATCAATGCGAGCCGCGCTCCCAAAATTTGAACAAGCATTACGACTTCTCCAAGAAATAAACGCGCAACGAGAAGAAGCTATTTGTCTCGGATGGCTAGGTTTCGTCAACAACTCTCTCGGATACAAACAAAAAGACATAAATTTTGCGACGCCGACAGTCGCGCCCGATTACAAACTGTTTTCCGCCGTCCAGATATTTGAAGGAATTGCAGTCGGCTCAATCTTTACCGCACAAATTATGCTCGCTTCCAACTATGCCAAACTCGGCGATGAGAAAAGAGCGAAACGCAAGCTCCTTTTCTCGCTAGTCTCTCCTCTGCTGTGTCTTATGCTGGCTGCGGCAAGTTCGGGGCTTTACTTTTTAGTTACAATCGGCTTTTTTTTCAAATTTTATTACGAGTTTAAGCGCAATCAGAAAACTAAGTATATCGAACATCTCGCCAATGGCGGCGCGCATTGTTCCGATTGGGATGTTATAGGATGGGTCATTCTCTCTATCATCATTCATTTGACGCTCTATGTAATCATCAAAATCCTTTTGTTAAATGCGGTTTCCTGAAAATCATCCGGTTAGAGTAAATAGGTGATTACAAAAATGCCCAGAGGAAAAGTAATGTCATTTGATTCGATGATTGTTGGAAAGGTATCAATTAGATAGAAATATTTGCATATCTTGAGGATTTGAATGGAGAGTATTATGACGATAGATTTTAAGAAGATTCGTGAAGAGATTCAACAAGGATTCATCTGTGAACAAAAGCACGCTTCGGCAGACCTCTTCATCTATAACTACACGGTGAAAGCTCAATACGAATGGCGTTGGACGACGGAAACAAAAATGTGCCGCGGGCTGATTCTCGACGGACAGCAAAACGTCGTCGCGCGACCTTTCGAGAAGTTTTTCGGCTACGAACAATTAAACGGAGAAGTGCCGCTCGAACCGTTCGAGGTTTACGACAAAATGGACGGCTCGCTCGGCATTCTCTATTGGATTGGCGACACTCCGCACATTGCGACGCGCGGCAGCTTTGTCAGCGACCAGGCGTATAAAGCGAACCAGATACTGCGCCGCAAATACAGCCACGTTTCGTTTGAACGCGACCGGACATATTTGTTTGAAATCATCTACCCCGACAATCGAATCGTTCTCAACTACGGCGGCACGGAAGATTTGTTTTTGCTCGCCGTTATAGACACGGCGACGGGCAAGGATATGCCGCTCGAAGATATCGGAATACCGCTGGTCGAGCGATTCGACGGGCTGCACGATTTAGATTTGCTCCAAAGCAATCAAACGGAAAATAAAGAAGGCTACGTTCTAAAATTTGAATCCGGCACGCGCGTCAAGGTGAAGTTTGAAGAATACAAACGACTTCACAAATTAATGACTGGCATCACCGCCCGGCACATCTGGGACGAGCTGCGGGCGGGACGCAATTTAGACGAAATCATCGGGCGCGTGCCTGACGAATATTATCAATGGGTGCAGAGCGTCGAAAACGAACTGCGCGCCGGGTATGCCGCAATCGAGGCGCAGTGCCGCGCGGAGTTCAAAGAACTGCCGACGCGAAAAGACACCGCGCTCTATTTTCAAACGTGCGCGCACCCGCCGGTTTTATACTTAATGCTGGATAAGAAAGATTACAGCCACCACATTTGGAAACAGTTACGACCGCAAAGCCTTCGCGCCTTCCGCCGCGACATCGATGCTTTGTAGACGCGCGAAGTGGCGGAACAGTTAGTTACGGCAAGGAGAATATATGACTGACGAAAAAGTTTATCAAAGCCTTGACGAGGTAACCTCAATACGATTGGCATTGGACGACGGAAACAAAAAAAACCTTGTTACCTTTCCTTCAATCGTTTATAATTCCACCGCATCACATCAGTTCAGGACAATTCAACTATAAGGTAACTATTCCAGTTAGATTGTTACAAATTTGCTTTTGCAGGTTGCAGGAAGTTTTCTTCAATATTCTGAAACTATCAGTAAAAATTAATCGAATCTTAATTAACAAAAATAGAAGGTGAGAATAAATAAAATGCTATCAATCAATAAAGTTTTTGCACATTCAATCAAACAAACTCTTTCAATCTGTTTTTTAGCAGCTACATTCTCTTTGCTTTCTGTTTTCGGGCAATCGCCGAAAGAACAAGAAGCACAGTTTTTACCCGCGAATCAAACAATTGAACGAGAATTAGCTCGAGGTCAATCTCACACGTACCGTATTATTCTGAAATCAAATGAGTTTCTGCAAATCAAAGCAGAACAGAAAGGCATTGATGTGGTTGTTAGATTGTTTGATTCAAACCAGAAGCAGCTGGCAGAAATGGACAGTCCAAATGGAACACAAGGATTTGAAGAGTTGTTATTTATTACGGAAAAATCAGGCGAATACGAAATACAAATTACGGCTTTAGATGAGAAAGCCGCTATAGGTAGATACACTGTTCAATGGTCAGGGCAAAATGCAACAGATAAAAACCGCACACAAATAAAGGCAAGGAAACTTTATGATGATGGATACGAACTTCAAAGGAAACCAGAAAGTCAGAGCGAAGCGATTACCAAACTTGGAGAAGCACTAAAATTATATCAACAGATTGGTGATTTAGAAGGTGAATTAAATTCTGTAGAAAGGTTAGGTTCTCTCAGTAGTCGTCGGGATAAGTCAACTTCTCTTGAATACTCTAATCAAGCACTTTCTATTGCTAGAAAATTAGGAGATAAACGTAGAGAAGCATCGCTATTATTAGGAGTTGGTATTCTTTATTTTAAGAATGAACCTCAAAAGCAACTTGATTATCTAAATCAAGCTTTATCAATCTGGCATAAAATCGGCGATAAGATGGGAGAAGGAAACACATTAGAAGCAATAGGGGGTGTCTATAGTAGACTCGGGAATTTTCAAAAGGTAATAGAGTATTACAGTCAAGCTATATCTTTATACCGAACTGATAACAGCAACCTTTCTAACCTAAGACTTGCTGCATTGTTACACAGTATAAGTATTATTTACAAAAAATCAGGAGACGAACAAAAAGCACTAGATTCCCGAAATGAAGCTGAATTACTACATAAGCAACGAAGTGACAAAAGGGACTTTAGTAACGAATATGCAACATTTTTAAATTTAGATAAAAAAGCTTTTGAGTTTCTCAAAGCGGGTGATTATCAAAAATTTATCGAATATGCAAATCAAGCTCTGGCACTTGCTTCACTCCCTCTCCCTCAACCGATACTTATTATTGAATTTGCAAGACGATGTTCAATATATGGTGATAAGGAAACAGGAGTTAAATGCTTAGATGAAATGTTGTTGAAAATCCGCGCTGAAAAAAATCGAGGTTTGGAGGCACGTATATTAAATGATTTTGGTAATTTATATAAAAAATTAGGAGATAACCAGAAAGCATTTGATTTCTATCATCAATCTTTACTACTGTATCGAGCTTTAGGTGAAAAAGACAATGAAGTAAGTAGCTTAAACCAAATAGTTAATTCTTTGGCTTCAGTCGGTAACGCACAGCTTGCCGTCGTTTACGGAAAACAAGTTGTTAATATCATCCAGCAGTTTCGCTCTGAAATAAAGGAACTTGATAAAGAAACACAAAAGGCATATCTAAAATATAATGAACCGATTTACCGCAAATTAGCTGACATTCTCATCTCGGAAGGCAGATTTCCAGAAGCACAGGCTGTTCTTGATTTACTGAAAGAGGAAGAGTTCAAACAGATTGTTCGCAGAAGCGGCGAACCGCTCTTTACTTTGCCTTATAGCCGCGCAGAAGAAGAAGCTATTAAGATAGTTGAACGCCTTGCTACTCTTGGACGTGAACTTTCTGACTTGAAAGCAAGACCAAAAGACTCTCTCACTGTCGAAGAAACAAAACGCATAAGCGTGATTGAGTCCGTCGAAATTCCTGCTGCAAATAAAGCTCTGCGACAGGCTATCGAAGCACTTTCAACTGTTGCTCCTGATGTAAAGAACGCTCTTGATTTGAGAATGAAGGACAACATCCAAAACATTTTGCCTGCGCTTGGCAAAGGTGTCGTCGCTCTTTATACCGTTATCGGCAAAACCACTAATGATGAAGACAGCGGAGTAAAAGCAAACAATAATGTTCAGGCAAAATCAGTCAACAGCACTGCTTTGAATAAATCTGATGACAAAACAGATAACAATAAAACCAGCAATCAAAAAATCAATGTCGGTTGGATTCTGCTGGTTACTCCCGAATTTCGTAAAGCATATCCGATTGACACAAATGATTTAGAACAAACTGTCTTCAAATTCCGTGAAGCACTTCGCTCTCCTTTGTATGACCCGCAACCCGTTGCTCAGGAACTCTACAAAAAACTATTTCTACAAACTTCAAAAAACCAGAAAACCACTCTTGCTGCTGATTTAGAAACTTATCTCGGCAAGCAGAAGGATAAAACTCTGATGTGGAGTCTTGATGGAGTCCTCAGATATATTCCGATGGCGGCTCTGTATGACGGAAAAGATTACTTAGTTGAAAAGTATCGTAATGTAGTATTCAATACAGCAAGTCTGGGAAGTCTCAAAGATTTACCTAAACCGAATTGGGAAGTCGTTGGTCTTGGTGTATCAACAAAAGCAAGTGTTAAAGCTTATGACGGAAGAACAGTGAATTTTTGGGCTTTAAAAGATTCTGAAAGTGAACTCAATGCCATAATCAAAGAAAAGAACCGGGCTGCTGATGTTGACGGACTATTTCCCGGAACATTGAAAATCAACAATGATTTTACCAAAGAAGCCTTGTTTGAAGGAGCAAGAACAGGAATGCCTGTGATGCACATCTCAACCCATTTTTGGTTTAATCCCGCACAAGAGGACACATCATTTTTATTGTTAGGTAACGGCGGAAGATTACAGATAACAGAGTTTCAGGATTATCCGCAACTTTTCTCAAATGTAGATTTTCTTTCACTTTCAGCCTGCGATACAGCAACAGGCGGGAATGCTAACAACACTTCTGTAACAGGAAAAGCAGACACCGAACAGAAGGCAAGAGAATCAAACGGTAAGGAAATAGAAGGCTTAGCATATGTCGCGCAGACTCTTGGAGCAAAGTCGGTGATGGCAAGTCTTTGGCAAGTATCAGATACAGGTACAAAGGAATTGATGCTCAAGTTTTACCAAATCAGAAAAGAGCAGCCCGAACTCCCGAAAGGCGAAGCACTTCGTCAAGCACAACTATCTTTGCTTCACGGAACTAACAAAGTGCAAGCAGTCGAAGGTGGAGCAAAGGGGATAGATTTGGAGGTAGAAGAAAAGAATGCAGTTGAAGGATTAAAACCATTTAAGAAGGACGGAAAGATACCGCTTTCACATCCCTATTACTGGTCATCATTTATTCTAATTGGCAATTGGCTTTAAAAATAGAATTCCCATAACTAAATTTAGTAACGTATTCGCCTTACGCTAACAGATAAACCGTATTTATCTCCGGCAAAGATTTATAAAAGTTGATTGTCGAACATTAACGTATATTTTTGTTTAAGCAGTTAATTCCAACCTCGGCTTGTTCATTCGGGCGGTCAATTCGACTCGCGCAAAAAAATCTAAAAATTTCTGAAACGAAAAGCCTTAGTTAGTCATAAAGGTTATAAGCAAGGTCGCCTATCAAAAATATCCATGTATATTTTTTGCGCTCATGTTTATTTTTCGGTTGATTAGCTTTGCGTTCTTTTATGGAACTTGAGTTTGTTCAATTAAATTTTGTAGGTGGAAAAGTGTTTTAGGAGGAAAGGCAAATGCCGAATGTTCAGGACAAAAGGGCGGGACTCGTATCGTTGGAGCGGAAACGCGGATTGTTTGTCGGCAGCGTCGGATACACCGCCGCGCACGCGCCGCACGCGGTGAAAATTTGTTTCGCCGTCGAGAGCGGCGATACGTTTGATTTGCGCGTCGGCGCGGCGGGCGAGTGGATGTCGTGCGAGGCGGCGATTATCGCGCCCGACATTTGGCATCAGCTCGACGGACACGGAAAAAATCTGGCGCTTTTTTACCTGATGCCGGAAACCGCCGAAGCGCAGAAGGTTCTGGAGAATTTCCTGAACTGCAATCGCGGCTTCGCCCTGTTTTCACGCTCGAGTGTCGTCGATTTGGCGGCGCGGCTTTCTCTTGTTTTGAACCGCTGGCAGTGCGGGCGCGAAGAAGCGTTCGATTTGGGAAATCACCTGTTCAGCAGCCTGAAACTTTCGCCGTCCATCGGCTGGCGCGAAAGCCTCGACGCGCGCGTCGAACGAGCCGTTCGGTATATCGAATCGAAAGTCGAAGATAAAATTCCGGTCAGTGAAATTGCGAAAATCGCCTGGTCGTCGGTCGGCAGACTGGCGCACGTTTTCAAAGCGGAAACCAACATCGCCATTCGCCGCTACCAAGTCTGGCTCAAGCTGCGCGCGGCGATAAAATGTATGTCGTTCAGCGACAATCTCGATTACATCGCCAACGCCGCCGGCTTCTGCGACCAGTCGCACATCAACAAATACTTTCTCGAAATGCACGGAATTCTGCCGTCGGCGCTTGTCAGGAACTGCAAGATAATCAATAACGACGAGGATTAAAGAGCAGGATTTTACAATCGGCGCGCGCCGGGCTGTTGTTTAATTGATTTATCAAAGAAGGAGGAAATTATGCTGACAGCTATCATCATCTTGCTGGTCTTGAACATTCTGCTGAATCTGGCAATCGGAATTATTATTGTCGTCGCTTTGGGAGATTTCGGCGCGTCGAAAAAATACCGCTTTGAATTTGAACCCGCTGCGTCGTCGAACGATAGGAAACACGGCGACGACGCCATACAAGACGCGGCGCAGAAACAATTTCACTAAATAAGCCGGGACAGCAAACCGGCGAAAATAAAAATATGACGAAAGTATCTGAAAAAACCGCCGCAATCGAAGTCGAGCAAGCCGAACTCGGACAACTGCTTTTCTCGCACCGCGATTCGATTGTCTATCGGATTCGACAAACGGCGAAAGACGCTCTCGGTCGCCTGGCTCAAGGCGCTTATGACTCGAATCTGTTTTTCGACCGGATTTCAAAAGAGATTGACAAAAGCCGCGAGTTGTTCAGAGGCTTCGCGGGCAAAAAATCCGGCAAAGACATTTGCGAGTTTCTCGAAGAAAATTTCCGGCGGCAAGAGATTAAATTGATTTTCGACCGGATGGAAGCAAGTTTTCTATTATCCGAAGACGCGATGGAGAAAAAGTATTTAACCTTGACCGGCTATATCGAAGTGGTCGCGGATGAGATTTTCTCGAAACTTATACGGGAGCTGCGCGAAATGGAACAAGATTAATTCTTCGTAAAGAATTATTCAATCTACGGATGGACGACCGTTATCACCACGAACACAGACAAATCTTTAAGAGGAATTGTGATGATGAAAACTTTTAAAATTTTCTTAACTATATTTTTTGCGGTATTAGCTACGGCATCTTGCGGCTTGCAAAACAAGAAAGAGTCGGTATCTGAATTATATGCCGTTCCGTCAGGCAGACACGGAGACTACGCTACCGAAAAATATAAAGATAAAGATGGGCAGCCTGTTTCCGGTTACATTAATAGAGACGGACAGATGGTAATAAAGCTGGAGTTTTCCTATGCGGATGATTTTCATCAAGGATTGGCTCGCGTGCTGATTGAAAAGAAAGGGTGGGGCTACATCAATCAAAAAGGCGAATTTGTTATCAAACCGCAATTTTGGGTTCCCAACAATTTTCAATTAGTAGATGGGAGACCTCTGGCATCGGTTAAGTTTGGTAATAAGTGGGGCTTCATTGATAATTCCGGCAATTATGTCATCAATCCTCAATTCGATGAAGTAGGTTCTTTCACGCAATCTTTATCTAGTCCGACAGCCAGCGCACGCGGATTAATTAGAGAATTAGCTAAAGTAAAAGTCGGCGGAAAGTGGGGATTTATCGACGGGTTAGGCAATTATGTCGTCAATCCTCAATATGATGCCGCCGGAAATTTTTCTGAGGGATTGGCTCTAGTTAAGGTCGGGGATAAATGCGGTTATATCGACGTTTCAGGAAATACTGTCATCGAGCCGCAGTTTAGCTGCACAATGTCAAATAGTATTCTTGAACCCGACAGTATTATTGACCCGGGCAATTTTTCTTCGTGGCGTATGAAATTTGTTTCTTTGTCGCTGGCGCGTGTTATAAACAGACCAATACAGGCTGGAAAACCTCGAGTTATCAAGTCAGGGTCTTTCTGGTCTTTTTCGTCAAACGGAGCAGCCACGTCAAAATACGGTTATATAGACAGAACGGGCAAGTATGTCATCGAACCTCAATTCGATGAGGCAAAGGATTTTACCGATGATGGTTTGGCGGCAGTCGGTTTTGCCCAAAATATGACTGTTCTTTACGATGTTCCAATCAATATCACTGAAACTACCGGCGACGAAGAACGCGACAAGGCAATTCAGGAAGAAGAAAATCGTAAGCCCCCAACGAAAGAGGGAGTTATGCGAGTCGTTAAGTGGGGAGTCATAAATGAAACAGGTAGGTTTGTAATCAATCCCCTATTCGACAAGATTGAAAATTTCTCGGAAGGGTTAGCGGCAGTAACTGTCGGAGGATTATGCGGCTATATAGATAAGTCCGGCAAATATATCATCGAACCAAAATTTAGTAATTGCGATTCGTTCAATAAGGGAGTGGCTTACGTTAAAAGTCCGAAATACGAGCGCTTTATAATTGATAAATCAGGGAAGATTATTTTCACCTACTATTCTCAGAACAGAGATTAAGCTGAGTTTAATTAGCGAACATCTCTTTTAACTTCTGGTCGCCGAACAGTCTTTGTACGCGAGGCGAAACAGTGCCTTCTTAAAATCTTGCATGTTTTATTTGAGCTTGCGTATTGCCGATTTCGCGCTCGTCGATTCTGGCATTGGACGATTTCTAATTTTTTACTATAGAGGAGAAACCAAATGCACAATATTCCGGGCAAAGAAGCCGGTCAACTTATTTATGGCAACTTAAATAAAAGAGTTATTGCCTTTATCATTGACCAAATCGTTATTGTTTTTATCGGAGGATTTCCCTGGTTCGTTTTAGGAGCGATAGAAACGATGGTTCGGCGGCTAACGTAAAAATTCTGCCTTTAAATATTAGGAGAAAATTATGAACGGAGAGCAATTAGTTAAGCAAGAAAGTATTTCTAGGGGTCAAAATTCCTTACCTAGCTCGCAAGGTATTGCAACCCCATTTCTGCTTTTCATCCTCGTTGTTTTTACTATTGGTCATACTTTTGTCCAACTATTTAACACAAGATGGGAGGTCAGACGACTTGAAGGTAAATGTAATGATGAGATTCTTAATAAATGGGGAGCGCGGGGTTGGGAATTAGTATCTTTTGATTCGACAGGGGCAGTTGTTAAAAGACCTATAACTTTTTTAGAATCACCTGAGAGTAAAAATCCTTATACCGTATCGCCTAGTTGTCCTGGAAATTCTGAACCGCTCAACGTAAATTTAATAGGTCTAAATTTTCAAAAAGTAGTGGAAAGTATGGGTTTTCCAATACATATTATCCCTCTAAAATCAAAGACGATTTATGTTTATAAAAACATAAAAGTTATTTTTACGGATGGTCAAGTTACTGACGTTCAATAAATGGTTGCGTAAGTTGAATGGCTCAATCCAACCCGTTCTGCCCGTTGGGTATATCGGCTGCTTTCTGGCAAACTTCACGAAAAAGAGATAAGCCCTGCACGATATGGTTGCCGGAACATTGGTTCTGGGAGATTAACAGTCGAATGCAATAAATACGTAGATAGCTTTAAATGCGAAGCGTATGATTTCAACATAAAGGAGGATAAAATCCGTGCAAAATAAACCTGATAATGACTCCATTCGGAGCAAAGTAGTAAAACCAATACTTATACTTATTTTTCTTGGGGGATTTATTGGCGTGGCATTATGGTATAAATTCACTCGACCTGCGCCGTCTTCAAGCCAGCAGAAGCCATTTAAACCTGCTACGCCTACTCGTAGTCCGCATTCGGCACAGTCTACTACCGATGGGTCAGAGCTTGGCATTAATGCCGACTTGGGTCACTAAGTCTGCCTAATGTTTGTTTAGGCTGAATCTTCTCTGTAGGCTTCGGTGCAGCATTTTGATAGCAAGCCAAAACTGTCATAAACACCAAAAGGTAGGTGTTGAAAGCCAGCCGATAATGAGGAATGGTGTTTTAATCGAAAACTTATTCGTAACTGCGTCGAGCGCAGGCGATTTAGTTCCGGCGTTTGGCGCTATTGTTGGAGGAAATATCGTGAGCGAGCGGTTAATCGAAGTAGAAGCCGATACGGTCGAGCAAGCCGAGCGGAAGCTGAGGAACATTGATGAATTGATTGTTGTCGAACAGTTCGTTGTTTGCCACGAAAGAGTGGAAGTTATCGAAGCCGTCGCGGATACGGTCGAAGGGGCTTTTTTAAAAGCGCAGGGCAAAGTTCCGGCGGGCGCTCAAACGGAAACGCGAGAAATCAAAGCTGCCGCGAAACAAATTACGCTTCTGGTTCAGGCGAATGATGAAGAAAGTGCGGGAAAAGGAAAAGCCGAATTGATATCGTCCGTATCGCTTTTGAAAAAGGCTCGAAAAGGAATTTTCGGATTCGGCAAAACCGCGAATGTTTATGAAGTCGTCATATCTCAAAAAGCCGTTGTCGAGCTGACGTATCGGGTGCGGGCTAAACTTCGGGCGAAGGTCAGAAATTATTCGGCGGAAGAATTATTAGAAAGCATTCAGGAAATACGCCGGATAAACACGCACTGGACGGAAACGCTTCAATTATTGAACCCGAAAAATGATTCTGAAATTGAAGCGTCGCTTCTCAAACTTCAAGAATTATATCCGCTCTCGGCGTTGGATATTATTGAAGATGCATGCCGCAGAAATGAAAAGGCTAATTGGCGAACGGTTATCAAAAAAGCCGAGGCGCAGGCTTCAATCGCGCGAAGTCTGGAGTTGGAGGAAAAGAAGGTCGGGTTAAGAAAACTGGATGTAGAAATAGCCGAGACTTTTATGTTTTATACTTCGATAGATTGGTATGAAAAAGATTACAGGCGAAAACGAAAAGAGCCGACTGGATTGCCCAAAGAAGGTTATGGCGGGCATCACGTTACTTCTCCGACATTGAGGGAGACAATACCGCATTACTCGAGTAACGATGAGGCGTTTAGTAAGTTGGAAGAAAGGATTAAAGGATTTAATCTTTACGAACTCTACTTACAATTACTCTTTGAAGAAGGTCAGGATGAAGCGATTGCTACCTTGGAACAAAAGTGCATTGCCGCGCTTAAAGCTCAAAAACTGTCATATAATCAGAGAACAATCAAAATCGAGACAAAAGTAATCTCTCCGTCAAGTCAAAATAAAGTTTCCGCACTACGCCAAAAGCTGTTGTCAATCTGCTTAGGGAACGAAGATCAAGTTGATAGGTTAATAAATTCGGAACGGCAATGTAATTCTACTGCTAAAGAAGAACAATTATACAAAGATGTTATAGAGCGATGGATACGGGATAACGAATAATTTCGTTGAGAAACGATAACAAGTAAAGTATTACGCATCCAGTAGTTGAGGTCTTTCTCCATAACATGGCGGCTGAATAAGTCACCAAACGTGGGACGGAAACATCTGTGCTGTTTATAAGGTCGCGTATAAAACATAAACTTGTCGCCGCCGGTTTCGCGCCACAGCAAATCTACCATTCGGCGACTTCTGCTATCTTTAATTTCTGGAGGTTAATATGGGATGCGACATTCACGCGGCAATCGAGTATGCCGAAAATGGTTTTTATAATTTTTTCGCGGGGGTAGGAATTGAGCTTTTCGCGGGGATAGGAATTGGGCGCGATTATTCTTTGTTCGCGCGCTTGGGCTATAACCGGAGGGGAGCGCACGGAGAGCCTCGCTTTCCGCTGCGAGGTCTTCCGCCGGACATAAGTCAGGAAATGCGTGAAATTTTCTACGTTCCGAATAATTTTTACTTTACTTTTGTAAAGATTGAACCCGAATCTGTAGACGAAGTGCTATTAAAGAACATTTTGCAAAAAGAATACGGAAACAGCACGTTGAGTTATTATGAAGAAAATAACATTGCTCCCGTTTTAGCCTTTACTCATTCGGTTAGATTAGACAGAGTGCTGGATGAAAGCACCAACTTTGCTCGCCTCGAAGCCGAGGCTGGGTTAAGGGGAGTTAGCAGCCAAAAACTTTTGGAAAGATGGGAATTTCCCAACCGAACTCAAATCCTAGGAATCAAATCTGCTGACGTTAGTTACCGAGGATCTTTAGAAACTTGGGAATTCCCAGCCGATGACGAAATAACGAAATTACAGATAATTTTCAAGGATTGGCAATTAAGTCAGTTTACGCGAACCGGCTTGATTGACTTTCCGCTGGAAGCCGAGTTAATAAGTTTTTTAGAGTTCTATGGAGTTTGGGCATTCAGGGAATATAAAACAACCGGTCTTATTCCCGATGCAAACTGGCATTCGCCAAGTTGGTTAAATTTTATTGAATTAAAAGAAGTATTGTCCGAATACTATGAAGGCTACCCCGAATTTTTGGTGGAAGAAACCTATTTGGAAAGAGCTTTTTGGGCGATGCAGGAGTTAGGCGTGAAGTATGGCAATGAAAACGTGCGGCTGGTTTTCTGGTTTGATAATTGATTGTGCAAGCCTGCGTAAATTGTTGTTGTTATTTAAGCAGGTTGCTGCCGACAAATATTGAATTTACAAATTAATCGTAGATTCGTGTGAAAAATAAGTTACCGCCAATAACAATTACTGATAATTGCGGCGTTGTTATGTGTAATGATGGTATTCACCTTTGCATAACTCGCGCACGGTCAAACTATGGAAGAAAAATACGACAAAGCCAAAAAACTTATTAGCGAAGGCATGACGCTTTACAAAGAAGCGACGCCGGAACCAATGCGCGCCGCGCTTCTAAAGTTTGAACAAGCGCGACTGATTTACCGGGAATTAAACGCGCAACTAGCCGAGGCAAATTGTCTCGAATGGATAGTTTACGTTAAGAACTCTCTCGGAAACAAAATAAAAGCACCCGATTATTTTGCAGAATCGCTGTTGCTTCGCCGTTCGGTTGGCGATAAAGACGGCGAAGCCAGAACGCTCGATAAAATCACCAAACTCTATTTTGAGTTAGGCGAAAAACAGCAAGCCTTAAAATACCTGAACGAATCGCTGACGCTTTATCGTGAGACCGGCGATAAAGCGCGTGAAGTCGCCGCGCTCATCGGCATCGGTGCGGTTTATGTCGATTTAGACGAAGGCAAGCAAGCCTTAAATTTCTACAACGAAGCCTTGCCGCTTTATCGCGCGGTTGGCGATAAAGCTAAAGAAGCCGATACGCTCGACCGAATGGGGGCGATTTACTATGACTTAGGCGAGCTGCGGCAAGCCTTGAAATACTGCGACGAGCTGCTGCCGCTTTATCGTGCGATTGGAGACAAAGGCGGTGAAGCCATCACACTCAGTAACATCGGCAAAGTTTATTCTGAGTTAGGCGAGAATCAGAAAGCCTTGAAATTCTACAACGAATCGCTGCCGCTTTTTTATGAGATTGGCGACATAAGCGGTGAAGCTAACACGCTCACGTTCATCGGCGCGATTTATTCTACTTTAGGCAAGAAAAAGCAAGCCTTGAAATTCTACAACGAATCGATACCGCTTTTTACTGAGATTGGCGATAAAGAGCGTAAAGTTGTCGCCTACACGAACATCGGCGCAATTTATTTTGCTTTAGGCGAGAATCAGGAAGCCTTAGATATCTATAACAGATCGCTGATTCTTTCTCGCGCGGTTGACGACAAACACAGTGAAGCCATCGCGCTCTGCAACCTCGGCGCAATTTATTCCGATTTAGGCGAGAATCAGAAAGCCTTGAACTTTTTGAACGAAGCGCTGCCGCTTGCTCGCGCGCTCGGCGACAAAGATATTGAAGGACACACGCTCAACCATATCGGCAAAACTTATTCTGAGCTGGGCGAGCGGCAGAAAGCCTTGAAATTTTTAAACAAATCATTACCGCTTCGCCGCGTGGATGGCGACAAAAACGGTGAAGTCGTTACGCTCACCAACATTGCCGAAGTTTATTCTGCTTTAGGTGAGAATCAGAAAGCCTTGAAATTCCACAACGAAGCCTTGCCGCTTCTTCGTGCGATTAATAACAAACGCGATGAAGCCGTTACGCTCAAGAAAATCGCCGCGGTTTATTCTGCTTTAGGTGAAAATCAGAAAGCCTTGAAATTCTACAACGAAGCCTTGTCGCTTCTTTGTGCGATTAATAACAAACGCGGTGAAGCTGTCACGCTCACCGACATTGCCGGAGTTTATTCTGTTTTAGGCGAGACAGAGCGAGCCTTGGAATACTTGAACGAATCGCTGCCGCTTTTCCGCGCACTCGGCGACAAAAGCAGTGAAGTTTCTACGCTCAACAGCATCAGCGAAATTTCCGGCGAACACCCTTTTTTACAAGCTATAAAACTTGCCGAACTAAACACGACGGAATCAAAGCAAGGTGCGCTCGCAAAGTTTGAACAGGCGCGACAGCTTTATCAAGAAACGAACGCACAACCGGACGAAGCGGATTGTCTTGAATGGCTAGGCAAAATCAATAAATCTTTCGAATACGAAGAACTCGAAGACGGAGAAAAAGTGCTCGATTATGAAGAAAAAGCGCTCGATTATTATAAACAAGCCTTGTCGCTTCGTCGCGCGGCTGGCGACAAACAGGGTGAAGCCCGAACACTCAACATCATTGGCTTATTTCATACTTACCCTCGTGGCACATTTTCTTATGCTTCACCCGAGAGAGAACCAGGCTTAAAATGCCTGTACGCAGCCTTGCCGCTTTTTCGCGCGGTTGGCGATAAAAGCGGTGAAGCCACCACTCTCTACAATATCGGTAAAGTTTGTTCCGATGATTTCCACGAAACACAACACGCTTTGAAATGCATGAAAGAAGCCCTGCCGCTTTTTCGTGAGATTGGCGACAAACGGGGCGAAGCCGAAACGCTCTTCAATATCGGTGAAGTTTATGATAATTTAGGCGAGCATCATCAAGCCTTAAAATTCTACAGCGAATCACTGCCGTTGTATCGTGCGGTTGACGACAAAAAGGGTGAAACCTACGCACTCGCCCGCATACCCAGATTTGAACAATTAAAAAGACTGGATGAGATTGGCTGGTTCGATGAGAAAGCAGCCTTCAAGAGAGACGACGATTTCAGTTTTTCACGGCTCTACACCGTATCTTTTGAGCCTGACGCGGGATCGATTAAATGGAGAATACAGGAACTTGCAGACGCTTCGGCGGGAATGTTCGCACCTACGGATATAATTTGGGAATGGCTCTGGCAAGAAACTTATCGTTTGTCTTTCAAACAGAATGGACGATTCTATTCAGTAGTCGCACCTGAGATACGTGATATTCCGGGTGAACAATATCGCTTCTACGAGTTTCCGCCGCAGATTTTAACTCTCATTAATCAAGCTATCGGCGACGCGGGCTATCGCTCGCGCTATTTTATTCTTCCTGAGTTTGATAAATATGATATATATTTTGCCCTGGTTCCGAAAGACGTATATCAAAAGGCTGTAGATGAAAAACTTATAGCGGAGACGCCTTCGCCTTTGAGAGAATTACTTGAAAAACCGTGGAACATTCGCGTCGCTGTAACCGAGACTTACGAAGACCGCTTCCGGTCTCCGGGTATCTTTCCCGATGAAGATGTGTGGGCGAAGCCTCCGAGCGAGAGCCTGTTGGTAAAACCGCTCGGCGACGATCTTTATGAAATCAGAAGCGTTCCTTTATATGCTTATAATCTTCACCTTAAAGATGTTGTTAAAACCGTTGTTGAGTCGCCCGACGCGGAACCGAAAATGCTTGAAGTCGTAAGCCGCAGCGGTCACAAAACGATTCGCATTATCTTCGGCGATGAAGTAACCGAAACGGAGAAGAATCGCGTGTTGAACGAGGTATTTATGAAAATGGGAGCCGCCGTCAGAGAGCGGGATGGTCGCCGTTACGGAATTGATGTCGAGCCGGAAGGTTATTATTCATATCTTTGCGAAAGAGCGTATGAGTTGGAGCGCGACGGTATCCTTGAATACGAGCTTGGTGAACCGGCATTAAAACAAGCCAAAAAACTTATTATCGACGGTAGGGCACTCGCCGAAGCAAAGACGCCGGAGTCAATGCAATCGGCGCTCCCGAAGCTGGAACAAGCGCGACTGATTTATCAGGAAAGCGACGGGCAAATATACGAAACGATTTGCCTTACCTGGCTGGCTGCCACCAGCTACGCTCTCGGAGAGAAAGAAAAAGCACTCGATTATTATGGACAAGCCTTGCTGCTTTATCGTGCGCTCGGCGCTGAAGAGCTTGCAGCCGGCACGTTCAAAAGCATCGCCGCAATTCATATTGAGTTAGGCGAAAATCAGCAAGCCTTAAAATATCTAAACGAATTGCTGTCGCTTTATCGTGAAGCCGACGACAAACACTCTGAAGCCGCTACGCTCAAGACCATCGGCACAGTTTATTTTGAGTTAGGCGAGAAACGGCAAGCGTTAAAATTTTACAACGAATCGCTGCTACTTTGTCGTGAGATCGGCGGTAAAGAGCAGGAAGTCGCTGCACTCAAAAACATCGGCGCAATTTACTCCGCTTTAGGCGAGAAGCAACAAGCCCTGGAATCCTACACCGCATTATTGCCGCTTTGCCGCGCGCTTGGCGACAAACTTGGCGAAGCCGACGCACTCAACGACATCGGCTTAATTTATCGTGAATCAGGCGAGAAGCGGCAAGCCTTGAAATCTTTGAACGAAGCCTTGTCACTGTTTCGCGCAATCGGTGAAAAAAGCTATGAAGCCGCCGCGCTCGGCAGCATCGGCTTGGTTTATGCGGAATCAGGCGAGAGCGAGCAAGCCTTGCAGTTTCACAACGAATCATTGTCGCTTTCGCGCGCGGTCGGCGAGACGCAGATTGAAGCCGCCTCACTTTTTAACATCGGCATAATTTATGATGGTTCAGGCGAGAAAGAGCAAGCCTTGAAATATTACAACGAATCGTTACTGCTTTTTCGCGCGAGCGACGACAAAGACGGCGAAGCCCTCGCGCTCGCTAACATCACCCCAATTTATGTCGGACAATTTTTCGACGAAGGCGAAACGTTTTTTGAAACAGCAACGCCGGAATCAATGCGAAAGTCGCTCGCAAAGTTTGAACAGACGCGACTGGTTGCCCAAAGGTTAAACGCGCAACATGACGAAGCAGTGAGCCTCTTTATGCTGGGTTGGGTCAACAACTTGCTGGGAGACAAACAAAAAGCGCACGATTATTATGAACAAGCGCTGCCGCTTTTTCGCGCCGTCGGCGATATACGCTTTGAAGCCCTCACAATCAGCTGCAACGACTTAACTTACTCCAATTCAGACATAGAAAACTTTTCTGACTTAAGCGAGAAAAACCATTAAAATTTTGCAGCGAACCGCCGCCGCTATCTCCGCGCTCGATGATTTCAATTCCGACTACTGACGGTTAATCCGACTCGCGTAAAAAAAATCTAAAAATTTTTGAAACAAAACTGCCTTTGCCGGTCATAGCAAGTATAAGCAGGAATTTGCGCTGAAAGATTTCCCGAAAATCAATCGGTTAAATTAAGTAAAGAAATTTAAGGAAGGAGATTTGTTATGCAAAATTTACATTTACAATCGGATGCCGCATTTGAAAATCCCGGTTACAAATTATTCTCCGCCGGGCAAATAGCGGCGGGGACATTCTTCGGCTCAATGCTCGTCGGAGGATATATGCTCGCCTCTAATTACTCTAACCTGGGAGAGAATAACAAAGCGCGTCGAACCGTCGTTCTTTCAATCTGCGGTTTTGTTTTGCTGTTGATTGGCACGATGGGATTATTTGACGAAATGCCCGAACATTCGAGGCGCGGACTGACGAACATGCTCAATCTCGTCATCGCTATAGGTTTCTTGTGGCTTGTTAAAAAATTGCAGGGAATCGAATACGGCAATCACATTGCTGAGGGCGGCGGGCGAGTTTCTAATTGGAACGTAGCGGCAATCGTCGTCCTGATTTCGGTTTTATACCTCGCCGTTATCATTCTGCTTTCGATGGTGTCGTAAAATCTGCAGGTTTTTGAAAATTGTTCGGTTAAAAATAACGGATAAAATATTCGGAGGAAAAGTTAATGTCAAATGATTCGACGATTAAATTACATTGCTTGTGCGGCGAAACTTATTTTGCCAGCGAGCGGCATCTCGGAAACTACATAAATTGTCCGTGCGGCAGAGCGGTTGTCGTCGCTCACCCGTCATCGGCGGCAAACAATTACGTCGGTTTTAGCTCCGGACAGGATTTTCGCGGCGTAAAAAGCGCGATTAAAAAATCGTTTTCCGCCGCCTTCGTCGCAAGGGTTATATTCGGGTTTGTGTGCCTATTAATCGGCGTTAACGCATTCATCGGTTATTATCAGCGGCGCGACGCGGCGAATACCGTATCAACCTCGCGCGTCCCGACGACTTATCCGTCTCCGGCGGCGACAATCCAGCCGACGCCGAGCGTAACATACACTCCCGATTACAACCGTTCGATTGAACTTCCGGCGAATTTTCTCAATCCGGGATACAAGCCGGTTTCGTTGAAGAACGGCGTTAATATCACCGCGCCGCAAGGTCCGCGCGGCGGCAAATATCTGACGATTATCAACGAAGACGATTCGGACACGGCAGTCAAACTCGTTGAGAATACGACCGGAAAAACGCGCCGCTTTTTCTATGTGCGGGCGAACAGCCGCGCGACGGTTCGCGGTATCGCCAACGAAGAGTGCCGGGTGATTTTCAGCAGCGGCGCGGATTGGGACGCGGAAAATCGTAAATTTCGTAGTAATGCCGCGTATAGCGAATTCAAGACCGTTTTAAATTTCCGGCGCATCAATTATCGGGTCAGCTTAAAGCCAACCATAAAAGGCACCGTGCCGGTTGATTCGATTGGCGAAGAAGAGTTCGCGGATAAATAGTCGGGCGCGATAATCGCCCGAAAGGAAGGTGAAAAATGAATTGGAAACTGATTTGGAAATACACGGGGCTGATTATCGCCGCGACATTTTTGGTCGGCTTTTTCTTCGGTTTGATAGGAAATTTTTACATCAAGACCGGAGAGCAAAATCCGATTCCGTTCGTTATCGTGACGGCATTAGCCAATCTTGCGGCGACGGCGTTTTTCTTCGCTAGATTATCGCTCGAACAGCGAGACCGCGCGATTGTTCACGCGACGGCGGTATTGATTCTTTGCTGGCTGATTTCTCTGCCTCTGAATGTCGGCTTACTGGGACAGCCGCTCGCGCAATGGGCTTCGACAATCATCGTATTAATTCCGACGGCTGCCGTCGGCGTCGCCGCGGGCGTTTTTCTCCGCCGTCCAAAGAAATATTCGTATGTTCCCGCTGCTGTTGCTCCGCGCGTTAATGTTTCCGCCGCCGCTCCGAGCGGTATAGAAATCAAAGATTCCGGCATCCGCGTCAATACCGAAGCGATTTGGATTTGCGCGCAATGCCGCGCTAAAAATCGCGTGCGTAAAGCGGTAATGATCGGCGTGCAGCCGGTGTGCGGCAAATGCGCCGGTAAATTGGAAGAAGCATTTTATTCGCCGGAGATTTACGATACCGAATATGTTGACGTTGATTCGGCTGAAGCTCAATACAGATTCGCGGAAACTTATTTTGAAAATTACCAGCCGCCGACCGCAGCCGAAACGAGCGAACGACCAATTATTCTGCCGCATATGCCGCCTTTGCAGCCTGATTTTCCTGCGCCGCGCGTAGAAGATGAACCGGCAGACGACAAGCTAAAGGGTGAACTCATCGCACTTCTTTACGGTGATGAAGAAAAGGCGTTTAGATTAGTAAATGGCGTGAAAAGAAGACATAGCGGACGCTCCGAAAAATGGTGTTGGGAAAAGGCTGTAGAAGATTTGATTCATGACCGCTGAACTGATGACGCAGTTTGCGCGACTACCATTGAAATTGCAAATTTACGTCTTAAATGTTATCAAATCGGAAATTGTGCAATAATCGCACTCTTATCAGGAGAAAAAGTAATGACTAACCGGCAACACAAACTATCACCAATTCCAGCGGCGTGCTTATTAATTTTGGCGTTCATCAGCGCGATAGCCGGAACGGCACATGGACAAACCAACCAAGAAAAAGCCGCGCAAGCCGATACGATATTCGCGGAAGGCGTACAACTTGCCAACGAAGGCACAGCCGAATCACTGCAAGCGTCGATTCCCAGATTTGAACAAGGGCGGCGATTGTACCATCAACTAAACAACCAACAAAATGAAGCAATCTGTCTCGGATGGTTGGGTAGTGTCTATAATTCTCTTGGAAACAAACAAAAAGCACTCGAATACTACGCGCAATCCTTGCCGCTTCTTCGAGCCATCGTTGACAAACGTGGTGAAGCCAAGACGCTCAACAATATCGGCAGGGTTTATGCTGCTTTAGGCGAAAATCAAAAAGCACTCGAATATTACGCACAATCCTTATTGCTTCGCCGCGCCATTGATGACAAACGCGGTGAAGCTCCTACGCTCAACAACATCGGTACGGTTTATGCTGATTTAGGTGAGAATCAAAAAGCACTTGAATATTTCACGCAAGCCTTGCCGCTTGTTCGTGCCGTTGATGACAAACGTGGTGAAGCCAAGACGCTCAACAACATCGGTACGGTTTATTCTGATTTAGGCGAGAAACAAAAAGCACTTGAATATTACGAGCAAGCCTTGCCGCTTTCTCGTGCCGTCAGCGACAAAGGCGGCGAAGCCGCGACGCTCACCAACATCGGCACGGTTTATTCTGCTTTAGGCGAAAATCAAAAAGCATTGGAATATTACGCACAATCTTTGCCGCTATATCGCGCCGTCAGCGATAAAGACAGCGAAGCCGCGACGCTCACCAACATCGGCAAGGTTTATTCTGATTTAGGCGAAAATCAAAAAGCACTTGAATATTACGTGCAAGCCTTGTCGCTTTCCCGTGCCATCAGTGATAAAAGCGGTGAAACTCAAACGCTCACCGGCATCGGCAAGGTTTATTCTGATTTAGGCGAAAATCAAAAAGCACTTGAATATTACGTGCAATCCCTTCCGCTATATCGTGCCGTCGGCGACAAAGGCGGTGAAGCCGCAACGCTCAATAACCTTTCTTATCTGCTGGCATTGAACGAGCCGCGCTTGGGGATATTCTTCGGAAAATTGTCGGTTAATAATTATCAAATCCTGCGCTCGAATGTGCAGGGACTCGACAAAAATATTCAACAGACTTTTCTCAAATCCGTCGAATTTACTTATCGCAAACTTGTTGATGAACTGCTCAAACAAAAACGCTACGCCGAAGCACAGCAGGTTCTCAATAATTTCAAAGACCAGCAGTTTTTCGATTTCAGTCAAAACAAATCTTTCTCGCCGCTTGCCGCAACCCGACGCGAAACTGAAGTAGCGGCGGGTTTGAATGGGAAGTTGGAAAGAATCGTCGCCGCGATTCGCGCCGCTGACGAATTCAAACGCGGAATCGGCAGCCACACGCTAAATGCCGCCGAATCCGCGAAATTGAAATCTCTGACGAACGCGCAAGCCGCCGCGAACACGGATTATCTGGCGTTTCTCGAATCGGCGCGCAAACAATTCGCCGCGCCGCCAACTGAGAAAGACAAATTTCCCGATGTCCCCGATTTACAAGCGATGCAGACGATTTTGCGCAACTTGTCAGCGCAAACCGGAGAAAAAAGTGTCGCCGTTTATACGCTCGTCGGCGCGGACAATTACCGCGCTTTGGTCGTTACGCCCGATTCGATTTTTTCCGTTTCAACTCCGATAAAAGGCGCGATGCTGAACCAAAAAGCACAACAATTATGGCGGTTATTGAGAACACCGCAATATGACCCGCAGCCGCTCGCAAAGGAAGTTTATGATGCGGTTTTCGCGCCGCTTGCCTTAAAGTTGCCCGCCGATACGAAAACGATTCTTTGGTCTTTGGACGGCAGTTTGCGCTATGTGCCGATGGCGGCTTTGCACGACGGCAAGCAATATCTGGTTGAGCGTTACAACAACGTCGTCTTCACCCGCGCCGACAAAGAGCGTTTGACGCGCAATGTTTCGGCGAATTTGACCGGAACGGGTTTGGGCGGTTCGCAGGCGCACAGGGTCAAAGTCGGTAACGAAAGTTTCAATGCGTCCGCGCTGCCGTTTGTCAAAACCGAACTCTCAAGAATTTTCAAAAGCAATAACTCGACAACCGGAGTTTTGTCGGGCGAAGTGCTGCTCAACGCGCAATTTACCCGGTCAGCGATGATTTCAACTCTGCAAAAACGCCGTCCGCTCGTTCACATCGCTTCGCATTTCAAGTTTGAAGCGGGCGACGAGGCGAATTCCTTTTTACTGTTGGGCGACGGCTCGCCGTTCACGCTGGACGAAATGAAACGGCAGAAGGATTTGTTCGCGGGCGTTGAACTGTTGGCGTTGTCGGCTTGCGAAACCGCCGCGCAGCGAGAGGGCAACGGGCGCGAAGTTGACGGATTTGCAGAGCTGGCGCAACGCCTCGGCGCGGGCGCGGTGATGGCGAGCTTGTGGGAAGTGTCGGACGATTCGACCGCCGAACTGATGTCGCGGTTTTACAAAACCTACAATAGTCGAAACGGCGCAAACAAGGCATCGTCGTTACGGTCGGCGCAAATGGCGCTGCTTCGCGGCGAATATAAAACGGCGGGCGCAGCAAGTCGTCAACTAACTCGGGAAGATGCGGAGACGGCTGCCAAAATCAAGATAGACAGCGCGAAACTAAAACTGTTTAAGGCTGCCAAAACCGCTCCGTTCGCGCATCCGTATTACTGGTCGCCGTTTATCCTGATCGGCAATTGGAAATAAGCGGCTAGATTGCGTGTACCGTTCTTGTCACTTTGGTGGGTTGTGCGACAATGTAGTATGGCGAAGGCTTTAGCTGAATTTGCGCGAGCTTTCAATTGAGAACTTTTATATCTCAAGCGGAGCGGAAAGAAAATGTTACGAAAACTTTACAAATGCGGTCTAATACTTTCGATTTTGCTTTGCGGTTTGCCGACAATAGCACAACGAACTCTCACCCGGGAAAACGACGGGCAAAAAAGGCTCGCTCTAATAATCGGCAACGGTAGTTACGTTAATGCGCGGAAATTAGGGAACCCGCCGAATGACGCAGCCGATATGACCGCGACGCTCACGGAACTCGGTTTTGAAGTGATTTCGGGAACAAATCTCAACCTCAAACAGATGACCGAAAAAGTGCGTGAGTTCGGCGACAAATTGCGGGTTTCGGGCGGAGTCGGGCTGTTTTATTACGCCGGACACGGTGTTCAAGTCAGCGGGCGCAACTATTTGATTCCGGTCGAAGCGGACATTCCGCGCGAGGATGAAATCGGATTTGTCGCGCTCGACCTCAACCAGGTTTTGCAAAAAATGGCGACGGCAAACAACGGATTGAACATTGTAGTCTTGGACGCCTGCCGCAACAATCCGTTCGCGCGCGGCTGGAGTCGTGATACGAGCGACGACGGTTTGGCGCAGATAACCGCTCCGAAAGGAACATTTATCGCTTACGCTACTTCGCCCGATATGACGGCGAGCGACGGAACAGGCAGAAACGGGCTTTACACAGCCGAGCTTCTAAAATTTATCAGACAGCCGAATCTAAAAATTGAAGAAACTTTTAAGGAAGTAACCAAAGCCGTTGACGACAAAAGCAGCGGCAGACAAACCCCGTGGTTTTCATCGTCTTTGCGCGGCGAGTTTATTTTTAAGCCGAATCCAAAAACAGCATCGGTTACAACACCAATATTTGATAAGAATCCTCTCGCTTCAAACTCCTCGCTTCCCGGCAACTTGGGAGCAACAGAAAACAGCAAAGTAGTCGCAACACCAAATTCAAATGAGTCTTCAAAAATAACATTGCCGGGATCTGCCGGCAATTCATCTTCCTATGTAATAAATATAAAGGTTAATGCCGATGATACTGCAAACGGTTGGACAAATTCCGGCTATGTAGTCAAAAGAGGTCAAAGAATTAAAATTTCAGCAACTGGAAAAATATCTTTAGGCAGCAATCGTTATTCTACTCCGGCAGGCAATAATTTAATTTTCGACAATCAAAAGTTAATGAAAACCCAACCGACCGGTGGGTTAATTGGGGTTATCGGCAACGACAACAACGATTTTATTTTCGCGGGCAGTTCCAGCGAATTTGTCGCTCAACGCGACGGATCATTTTTTCTCGGCGTTAATGAGGAAAATTTGTCGGATAATTCCGGCAGCTACGATGTACGAATCGAAGTCTCTGCACAAGCTATTGCCGCACCAATGAATGATGTTTTTCCAACACTTAGAAATATATTCAGCACACAACCAATTGAAGCATTATTCAAAAAGGAATCTCCAAGTCAAGAAAAAGTCCGTTCCGCCATTGTGAACGGAAGTTTGTTAGAGATTAAAGATAAACGTAAAGTTTATCTCAGCGTATATACAAAAAAAAATAATGGCGGTTTAGGTAGCAGCAATTTCTCGGCTAAAGAAATGATTATTGATAAGCTAGGGAAATACGCCGGCATTGAAATTGTTGAAACACCCGATCTTGCTGATTTTATAATTCACTATAACGGCGAAGAATATTCATACACAATCAGCTCGACAACGATTAGAGGAGATATGATTGTAATAACGCGAGAAAAATCATCGGACGGTTCCGATAAAGCACGCATACTTTGGAAAGACAAGGAATCGCAGACATATGACGGCGGTTATGGGCTTATTAGCTTAATGAAACGCCATCCGGGTGATAGTATGACGCGCCATTTTATTGAGGCATTAAAGAAAGTGCGCGGCGAGAAGTAGGATACAGATCGGTAAATTATCAAATTCGTTAAATTTTAGCAAAATTTATTTGCCGATATAAATGCAAAGGTCAATTGCTGACGTTCCCTGCGAATAAATTTTTTAACTGCAAACACAACAAAATAAACTTACTTGTTGAATTTTTATATATGAATACCAAGGTGAAAAATCAATCTCAACGAAACAAAAAACTGCGTGTATTGGCAGCTTTAATATCCTGTTTGTTTGTTTTGACCGCCGTCGTGCAAAACAACGCTCAAACGCGCTCGATAACTTCGGAGGATTTTGTCAAACGGCGTCCTGCGAGTAAAACAAGTGTAACGATTGCTTCCACAAATAAAAATTCGAGCAATAATCGCACGAAAACAAAATCTACAAAGCGCCGCGCCACTTACGTTTTTGTTCCACAGGATAAAGTTGTCCGGCGGAGAAGACAAAACAGCACAACTGTCGCGGAAAATAAGACACAGAAAAGCACGCCCGCCGAGACGATTAAGATACCGAAAGGCAAGACTGCCGCGGCGGTTAAGAAACCGAGCAAACCCGTAAAGATACAGAACAAACCCGAAGAACTTCAAGGAATCGGTGTAACGATTTGGAAACTGCGTCCGCCGCGTCTCTCCGACGCGGGCATCAAAATACCTGTTCGCAACAAAGACGGGCGGCGCGAGATGTGGACGGCAGAGAGAGTCAGTTCCGACGTGGATTTTCATGCAGGCGAACGAGTGCGGATCGCCATCGAATCGTCATTTTCGGGTTATCTTTACGTTGTTAACAGCGAGGCTTATTCGGACGACACTGCGGGCGAACCTTTTCTGATTTTTCCCGCGTCGGCAGGTGATAACAACCGCGTCCAGCCCGGATTGCTCGTCGATATTCCCGACCAGACCGAAGACTTGCCGTATTTTGTGATAAATCCGAAAAACCCGAAATACGCCGGAGAGTTTTTGACGGTTATCATTTCCCCAAAACCTTTGACCAATCTTAAAACCGATTCGGACGGAAAAATTATAAGTCTGAACAATTTGATTGACCTCGAAGAAAATGCCGATGCGGAAATCTATAACCGGACGGACAATCAGGATAAAATTTATACGCAAGCTGAAGCTGATGCCGCCTGCGGCGCGAAAGCACGAGGGCAAAACAGTCGGCAATTGGAAAGACCCTGCGGCGCGAACACACGCCAGCTAACCCGCGAAGAACCGCTCCCGCAAACGATTTACCGCGTGAAAACGACTGCGGGTCAGCCTGCCGTTACATTTATTCGGCTAAATGTGCGTAACTAATCGGCGTTTTTTGATTAACTGCGAAACTGAACTATTGAAGCATTAACAATCAGTTACACATTCAACAGCGAACGCTGCAGGATTATTGTTTTTTGCTTTTTCCGGGGGCTTTTCGCCCCTTTTTTGCTGGCAATATTTTACTAATTTTCGGACTGCTTGTTTTTGAAGACGTTTAATTAAGCACAACCTGTAAATAATCCAGCCAGTCTCAAAAAATTGTAATAATCAGGCAAAAATATTAGAATGCACGGAAATGAACTCTCAAATTGTTTAGCTCCCAAAACTAAACCAAAACATTTAGTAGTAAGAGTTTTCCGACCAAACTGTTAATTCACAATGAGTTGATGCAATGACCGATAAAAAAAACGAACGCAAAGAAGATTACTCAAAAGACCGGCTTTCGGTCGAGACGGAAGTCAATACCGTCGATTTTCAAAAATCCGACGCGCTCGTCGGTCAGCGTCTCGACGGACGCTTTCTGATTGTGAAGGATTTGACCGAAAGCGGCGCTGAGAAAGGCGGCATTGGACTGGTTTATCTGGCTCAAGATTTGAAACTGATGGGCAAGGAAGTAGTCGTCAAAATCCTAAAGCAAGCCTCACTCGAAAGCGAAGACATAGCCCGCAAATTTCAGCACGAAAAGGAAGCTCTCATCAGGCTCGACCATCCGAATATCGTCCGTATTCTCGATTCGGGAACGCTTTCCGACGGCAACCCGTTTATGGTGATGGAACACATCGAAGGCTATTCTCTGCGCCGGGTTCTCCGGCAAAAAGGAAAGCTGCCGTTTGATTTTGTCGCGCATATTACAGAATCAATAACGGATGCCTTGAGCGCGGCGCATTCTAAAAAGGTGCTGCATCGAGACATCAAACCCGCGAATATAATGCTCACGCCGCGTGAAGAAGGATTTGACCGCGTGCGGCTGATTGATTTCGGAATCGCCCGCGTGGAAGATTCGCAACTGGCGGATGCTACGGCAACCCGGCACCGCATGGGAACGCTGCGCTATATCGCCCCGGAACAGCTTCGGGGCGATATAGCGCAAACCGCGGCAGTCGACGTTTACGCTTTTGCGATTGTCATTTATGAAATGCTGACCGGCGCACTGCCGTTTAAGTCGCAATCAGACGTGGAGATGTTTGAAAAGCAAAAAGCTGGCGTAAAAACTCCGCCCGGCAAATTACGCGGCGATTTGACGGAGGAAGCGGAAAGAATTTTGCTTTCAGCGCTCGAATTTGAAGCGGAGAAAAGACCGCAAAACGCCCGCGCATTCGGACGCGATTTGGCAAACGCATTGCGTAAAAATCTAAGCTACACGACCAATATAGAAATTCAAACACCAGAATTGCCAAAAACTTCTTCCACAAATTTGAAGAACGAAGAGACCATTACCCTTGCGCCGACTAAACCTTCAATCGGCAAACAGGAAACGGAATTTCCGAATATAAATTCCCCGAAACCGCTGAAAAGCAAATCAGGTAGAGGGTTAATGTGGAGCTTGCTCGGTTTGTTAGTTTTAGCGGCAGTATCAATTCCGATCGGTATGGCAATTTGGAAAAACGCGGGCAAAGACTCAACGCCAAATACAGCCGGTTCAAATACTGTCGAAAAAACAAACGGCAATATCCAACCTCGGAAAGAGCTGACATATTTTCTGCAAGTGCAGAAAATGCGCGATGGAAAATCGTTTGAAACGCCGTTCAAATCTTCGGGACAGGAGATTTTTGAAAACGGTTATAAATTCAAAATGAATTTTCAGAGCGATACGGCAGGATTTATTTACCTTTTTAACGAAGACAAAGACATGCAGGGCAAAACCGTCTACAACATTCTTTATCCGACACCGAAAACTAACGACGGCTCGGCGCAGGTTTCGGCAAAACAACAAATCGAAACAAATCAAAATACTTTCAGCGGCAGTCGCGGAACGGAAATCGTTTGGCTAATCTGGACATCCGACAAATCGGATGAGATGGAATCGGTAAAACAGACGGCTTTCGACGCGCGGGGAAAAGTGAACGATGAAATAAATGCCGGAAAATTAAGCAGGTTTTTACAAAAAAACAAAGATGAAAATGTTGAGATAAATAAAGACATGGCAAATCAGCAAACCCTTATCCGCGGAAGGGGCGATAATCTGGTTTACCGGCTCGAACTGGAACACAGGTAAAATCAAACCAATAAGTTCTTTAACACGGAAGCATTCTGTTACGCTTTCAAATCAAACAGCAGCAAGCATTGTGCAATAATCGCACTCACGACAGGAGAAAAATGAATGACTAACCGGCAACACAAACTAATGACAATTGCGGCGGCGTGTTTCTTAATTTTGGCGTTCATCGGTGCCACAAGCGGAACGGCGCACGCACAAACCAACGCTCAAAAAACTGCACAAGCCGAACAACTTTTCGACGAAAGTATTAAATTATTTCAAACAGGAACAGCAGAATCATTCCAAGCGTCGCTTGTAAAATTTGATAAAGCCCGTCAGCTTTTTCGTGAAATAAATGACAAACAAGCTGAAGCTACTTGTCTATTGTTGGCTGGGAATATATATAATGTGTCGGGAAACAAACAAAAAGCACTTGAATATTACGCACAAGCATCATCGCTTGTCCGAGCCTTCAACGACCAAGACGGCGAAGCTATATTGCTTAATAACATCGGATTAATTTATTCCGAGTTAGGTGAAAAACAAAAAGCACTCGAATACTATGCACAATCATTGCCGCTTTTAATAGCTGTTGATAATAAAGGTGTTCAAGCCGTAACGCTTAACAACATTGGCTTGGTTTATTCTGATTTAGGCGAGAATCAGAAGGCACTTGAATATTTCATACAAACCTTACCGCTTTTCAAAGCGGTTAATGACAAAAACGGCGAAGCTACAACATTCAACAACATTGGGGGAGTTTATGACTTTTTAGGTGAAAAGCAGAAATCACTAGAATACTACGCTCAAGCCTTACCAATTTATAAAACTATTAGTGACAAGCGCGGTGAAGCTAGAACGCTCAGCAACATCGGTAAGGTTTATTCCGATTTAGGCGAGAATCAGAAGGCACTTGAATATTACGCACAAGCATTGCAGCTTTGGAAAAATGTCGGCGATAAACGTGGCGAAGCAATGACGCTCAATAACATTGGTGCGGTTTATCACGGTGTAGGCGAAAATCAAAAAGCACTCGAATATTTCACGCAAGCATTGCCTCTTCGGAGAGCTACAAACGACAAGCGTGGCGAAGCTATAACGCTTACCAACATCGGCACGGTTTATAGTAAATTAGGCGAGAATCAAAAGGCACTTGAATATTCCACACGAACCTTACCGCTTTTCAGAGCCGTTGGCGACAAAAGTAGCGAAGCCTTAACACTTGAAGGTTTGATGTTTGGATTTAACATAATTAATAATCCGCGTTACGCCGCGATATTTGGGAAACTATCGGTTAACACTCGCCAACTATTACGCTCAAACATTTCCGGCTTGGATAAAAATGTTCAGCAAAGCTATCTGAAATCGGTTGAATATACTTACCGCTACATCACGAATTTCTTCATCGAAAACAATCGCCTCGCCGAAGCGCAGCAGATTCTCAATCTGTTCAAAGACCAACAGTATTTCGATTTTAACTCAGCCAAACAAACCGCGCCGCTTGCTTTGACACCGCGCGAAGCCGCTTTTATTTCGGTTTTTGATAAGAAACTTGACAGTATCGCAGCTGTGTCCAGTCAGCTTGACGAACTGCGGCGCACAACCGGCAACCGGCAGCCAACCACAAAGGAAAATGCCGAACTGAAACGACTTGAAACTGATTTACAAAAAGTTAATAACGATTATCTGGATTTTCTCAAGACCAGCGCACAAGAGTTTGCCGCACCGCCCTCTGACAAAGATAAGATTCCCGTCGTCGCCGACACACAGCAAATGCAAACGGCTCTGCGCGAATTGTCGGCGCAGACCGGAGAAAAAAGCGTCGCCGTTTATACGCTCGTCGGCACGGACACTTACCGCGCTTTGGTCGTTACGGCAGATTCGATTTCTGCCGTTTCGACTCCGATAAAAGGCGCGGCGCTGAACGAAAAGGCGCGGCAGTTATGGCGGTTGCTGCGAACGCCGGAGTTTGACCCGCAGCCGCTCGCAAAGGAAGTTTATGATGCGGTTTTCGCGCCGCTCGCCGCGAAATTGCCCGCCGACACGAAGACGATACTCTGGTCTCTGGACGGCAGTTTGCGCTATGTGCCGATGGCGGCTTTGCACGACGGCAAGCAATATCTGGTTGAGCGTTATAACAATGTCGTGTTCACCCGCGCCGACAAAGAGCGTCTGACACGCAATGTTTCGGCGAATTTAACCGGCACGGGTTTCGGCAGTTCACTTCTGCACAAAGTCAGATACGGCGACAAAGTTTTCAATGCCCGTGCGCTGCCGGCGGTCAAAACCGAGCTGGCGCGGATTTTCAAAAGCGGCAGCTCGACGACCGGCATTTTGTCGGGCGAAACATTGCTCGACGCGAAATTTACACGCTCGGCGATGATTTCGACTTTGCAAAAACGCCGACCGCTCGTCCACATCGCTTCGCACTTCAAGTTTGAAGCCGGCGACGAAGCGAATTCATTCTTGCTGCTCGGCGACGGCACGGTGTTCACGCTTGACGAAATGAAACAGCGGAAAGATTTGTTCGCGGGCGTCGAGCTGCTGGCGCTCTCGGCGTGCGACACCGCCGCGCAGCAAGCGGACGCAACCGGACGCGAAGTTGACGGGTTTGCTGAGCTAGCGCAGCGTCTGGGCGCGGGCGCGGTGATGGCGAGCTTGTGGGCAGTGCAGGACGAGTCGACCGCCGAACTGATGGCGCGGTTTTACAAAAATTATAACGGACAAAAAGGCGCAAACAAAGCCTCAGCGCTGCGGTCGGCGCAAATCGCGCTGCTCAGCGGCGAATACATAACGGCGGGCGCGGTAAACCGCCAGCTAACACGGAAAGACGCGGAAACGGCTGAGAAATTCAAAATAGACATCACGAAACAAAAGTTGTTTGATAATGCCAAAAACCCGAAGTACGCGCACCCGTTTTTCTGGTCGCCGTTTATTCTGATCGGCAACTGGAAATAAGCAATGAGGCTGCGTGTGTCGTTGTCATTAATTTAAGCAGGTTGCGCCGACAAATATTGAAGCTATAAATAATCGCACTTCCGTAGGAGAGATAAGTGACTGCCAACCACAACAATTAATAATAATCGCGGCGTTGTGCTTAATCGATGTTATTAACCTTTGCATAACCCGCGCACGGACAAATTATGGAAGAAAAATACGACAAAGTCACACGACTTTACAAAGAAGGTGTAACGCTTGCCCGTGAAGGCACGGCGGAATCAATGCGAGCCGCGCTCCCGAAGTTTGAGCAAGCGCGGCAGCTTTTCCAAGAATTAAACGCGCAGTTAGATGAAGCGGATTGTTTTGGGTGGCTAGGCAGGGTCAGCAACTCACTCGAAGACAAACAGAAAGCGCTCGATTATTATCTGCAAGCATTGCCGCTTTATCGCGCGGTTGACGACAAACGCAGTGAAGCCAACGCACTCTCTAAGATCGGCTTAGCTTCTTCCGAGTTAGGCGAGAAAGAGCAAGCGTTGAAACACTTGAACGAAGCGTTACCGCTTGCTCGCGCAATTAGCGATAAATATGTTGAGACAAAAACGCTTAATATCACCGGTAAAGTTTATTCTGATTTCGGCGATCATCGGCAAGCCTTGCAATTTTTCGCCGAATCGCTGCCGCTTCATTGCGTGATTGGCGACAAAAACGGTGAAGCCAACACGCTAAAGAACATCGGCGGCGAATATTTAGCTTTAGGAGATAAACAGCAAGCCTTGAAATTTCTCAGTGAAGCATTGTCGCTTTATCGCGGGCTTGAAAACAAAAGCGGCGAAGCTGCCGCGCTCAACTTTATCGGTATCATTTATAATGACTTTAGCGATAATCAACGAGCTTTGAAATTTTACGAGGAAGCGTTGTCGCTTTATCGCGCCATCGAAGACAAACACGGTGAAGCCCGTGCGCTCAATAATATAGGATTTGTTTATTTTGCTTCGGGCGAGAAACAAACAGCGTTGGAATTTTACTACGAGTCGTTACCGATTAGCCGCGAGATCGGAGACAAACACACTGAAACTCAAACGCTTGGTAATATCAGCAAAGTTTATGAAGATTTAGGCGAACAACAATCAGCGTTGAAATACAACGAAGAACCGCTGTCGCTCGCTCGCGCGGTTGAAGACAAACAGGATGAAGATTTATATGACGAAGCCGAACGACTTTTTGAAGAAGCCGTAGCACTCGACACAATAGGGACGGTAGAATCAGTGCAATCGGCACTCGTAAAATTAGAACGAGCGCGAGGTCTTCTGCGGGAAATACCCGAGCAGCAATATGTAAAGCTAAATCCTGATTTGTGGGGCGACAATGTTACCATTCTCGACGCTGGCTTGACTCAGCAAGCCTACGAGTTGCGGCAGAAAGAAGCAATTTATCTTGGATGGATGGCAAGCCTTAGCAAATCTCTCGGAGACAAACTAAAAGCACTCGATTATTATGAGCAGGCTCTGCCGCTTTATCGCGGCATCGATTCTAAAGAGGGTGAAGCCCTCATTCTCCACTGCATCGGCAATATTTATAGGGATTTAGGCGAGATGGAGCAAGCCTTGAATTGCCTCGAAAAATCCTTGCTGCTTTATCGTCTTGTCGAAGACAAAAGCGGCGAATTCAACACACTATTATGCATCTGCGTGGTTTACGATTTGATAGGCGATAAGCAGCAAGCCTTAAACTACTCAAACGAATCGCTGCGGCTTTCTCGCGCGCTTGGTGATAAACGCTTTGAATCCGCGGCACTTTATAGCACCGGCAACATATATCGTGATTCGGACGATAAACACCTAGCCTTGAAGTTCTACGACGAACTGCTTCAGCTTCTTCACGAGACTGGCGATAAAAGCCTGGAGGCGATGACGCTCAACAATAGCGGCGCAGTTTATGATGCGCTGGGCGATAAACTACAAGCCTTGAAATGCTTTAATGAGTCGCTGGCACTTCGTCGCGCGGTCGGCGATATAGAGGGCGAGGCTCGCACGCTCCGCAACATTAACAGGATTTATGCCGATTTAGGCGAGAAATAACAATCTTAGAAATTTCACAGGAAATCTTTCCTCAATCTCTCATTGGAGCAAATACAAACCGGCACAGGCAACTGCGCCGAAAGTTATTTCACGAGATAATCTCATATGACCGTGCTTCTTTATCTTTATCCTCGCTCTTTCGCTTTCTCCTGCGCTAAAAATTCAACCGCTCTGCTCGTTATACAAAATCGTCAAATCCTAGCTCGTTTATACAATTCAAATTGATTTTTCGATTAGAAAGTTTGGTTGAGAACCAAGCTGAATTTTCGCGCCGAATTTTATTTGGGTGGAAATTAGAAAAAAGTTGAAACATTTCTGTCGGGTTTATTCATAGAAAGTGTAGCAGGAAAAATTAAGAAGCCCGTTTTAGAGGAGTGGGTATGAAAACACAATACGAAAAAGTATCGCGCATAGCACGCACATTAATCGTTTTGTTTTTTTAGTTTTATTCAGTTTTATTCAGTTCAAGGCAAGGTTATATGGCAGAATTCGGAAAAGAAGAAAAACGCGTGCCGGATGCGGTTAATGATATGGGCAAAAAAGGAAAATCGCGCTCTTGGCTCATCTTGAGTTTTGCAGTGCTGCTGATCAGTGCCGTTGTTACTGTTACAGCAGTTACCGTAATGCTTAAGCGACGAGCCGAAACAGCCGCGGCTGCGGAACAGCAGTACCAACTTGGAGAGGCTCTCTTGAAAGAAAGTCGGCAGAAACAGATCGAAGCGGAAGTTGGCTTGAGTTCTAATTTCATTGATAAGGAGACCAAGATTGTCGTGGGCGGAAAAGAGATGCGGCTTGTCTTTAATCCTGATACCAGAGTTAGCGAGGCTCTCTTGAAAGAAAGTCAGCGAAAACGGGCTGAAGCGGAAACCGCCTTGAGAGAAGCGATTCGGCTCGATCCGAATCACGCGCCCGCTTACTTCGAGTTGGGAGGTATATTAGACGCGCAAAATAAGTATGCCGAAGCAGAAGCGGCATACAAAGAAGCGATCCGACTCGACTCAAATAATGCCAAGGCTCATAGCAGTTTGGGAGTTTCGCTGGACAGACAAAATAAGCCTGCCGAAGCGGAAGCCGAATATAGAGCGGCGATACGGCTCGACCCGAATGATTATTTCGCACACAGCAACCTGGGAAGTAACTTACGCGATCAGAAGAAATATGACGAAGCCGAAGCGGAATATAAAGAAGCGATACGAATCAACCCAGATTATGATTACGCTCACTACAACTTGGGAGCTTTATTCGCTTCTCAGGAAAAAGACGCCGAGGCTGAAGCGGAATTTAGAGAAGCGATACGACTCAACCCGTATGACGCTCGCGCTCACTACAGCTTAGGCTATGGTTTATACAAACAGCAGAAGTTTGTCGAGGCTGAAGCTGAATTTAGAGAAGCGGTCCGACTTGATAAGGATTTCGCCCTCGCTCATACCAACTTGGGCAACGCATTAGCTTCTCAAAAGAAATATGCCGAGGCTGAAGTTGAGTTTAAAGAAGCCATCCGGCTCAAGCCGGACGAGGCTGGTCATCATTTCAACTTGGGAATGGCACTGACTTATCGGAAGAAGCACGCTGAGGCGGAGGTTGAATTCAGAGAAGCAACCCGGCTCGACCCGAATGCTGCCGAATATCACTTCTACTTAGGGTTTACATTAGCTACTCAGAAGAAATTTACCGACGCTAAAGTTGAAGTCGAAGAAGCAGTCCGCCTTGAGCCGTCAAACTCCAGGTATCAACGGCTTTTGAAACTGGTAAGAACGCCTGGATAAAAATCAGACAAAACTGCTTTGCTTAACTGTGCAGGCAATTGGAAATAATCGCGGCGTTGTGCTTAATCGATGTTATTAACCTTTGCACAACCCGCGCACGGACAAACCATGAAAGAAAAATACGACAAAGCGGGAGAATTTTTTCTCGAAGCCAAAACTTTTGCCAAAGCAGGCACGGCAGAATCAATGCGAGCCGCGCTCCCAAAATTTGAACAAGCATTACGACTTCTCCAAGAAATAAACGCGCAACGAGAAGAAGCGATGTGCCTCGGATGGCTGGGCAGCGTCAACAACTCTCTCGGAGACAAACAAAGAGCGCTTGATTACTACCTACAAGCCTTGCCGCTTTACCGAGCGGTTAGCGATAAAGCGTATGAATCGACAACGCTCAACAACATTGGCGCGGTTTATTCTGAATTAGGCGAGCAGCAACAAGCATTGAATTACTACAACGAAGTGTTACCGCTTTCGCGCGCGGCTGGGGACAAAGGCGGTGAAGCCCGAACGCTTACCAATATCGGCGCGGTTTATTCTGCTTTGGGGGATAAACAACAAGCCTTAAAATTCTTTAATGAATCGTTGCGGCTTGCTCGTCAGGCGGGCGACAAAAAAGGAGAAGCTGCAACACTCAACAACATCGGCGCGGTTTATTCTGATTTAGGCGATAAACAAAAAGCATTGAGGTTTTACGAGGAAGCTTTGCCGCTTCGTCGCGCAGTTGGCGATATAGAGGGTGAGGCAGTCACGCTCCAAAATATCAACGATGTTTATGATGATTTAGGCGGTAAACAGCAAGACTTGAACTTATTGAACAATTTGTTGCCGCCTTCTCATGTGAGTCACGACATGCGCTTTGAAATTATCACGGTCAATTTACCCGACGAAGTTTATTCTGATTCAGGCGAGCAAGAACAAGCCTTGAAATACAACGAAGAATCGCTGTCGCTCGCTCGCGCGGTTGAAGACAAACAGGATGAAGAATCATACGACGAAGCCGAACGACTTTTTGAAGAAGGCAAAGCACTTATGCTAGCCGGTACAGTGGAATCAATACAATCCGCGCTACCGAAGCTTGAACAAGCGCGACAGCTTTTTCAAGAGATAAACGCACAAAAAGAAGAAGCAAATTGCCTCTTGCAGTTAGGTTTCTATTTCTATCACAAAGACCAACAAAAAGCACTCAATTATTTTACACAATCATTGACGCTCCGACGTGAGCTTAACGACAAGCCCGGTCAAGCCACGGCACTTAACAGCATCGGCAGCCTTTACGATGATTTCCGCGGCGACCCGCTGCAAGCCTTGAAATTTTATGACGAAGCGGTGGAGCTTTACCGTGAGGTTTTTGACAAAAGCAGTGAAGCTAATACGCTCAACAATATGGGCGTAGTTTGTTATAAAGTGGGCGAGAAACAACAAGCCTTGAAATTTTATGACGAAGCATTACTGCTTTTTCGTTCAATTGGGGACAAAAGCGGTGAAACTAATACGCTCAGACATTTGAGCTACATTTATAGCTATAAACCTTTTGAAGAAGGCGTAACACTTGCCCAAACAGGTACGGTTGAATCAATGCAAGTCGCGCTCATAAAATTTGAACAAGCGCGAAGGTTTTACCGAGAAATAAACGCACAACAATTTGAAGCATACTCCCTTGAATGGCTCGGCAATGTTAGCGACTCTCTCGGAGACAAACAAAAAGCTCTCGATTATTATACACAATCTTTACCGCTTTTTCGTGTAATTGGCGACAAAAGTGGTGAAGCCGGAATGCTTGGCAACATTGGCAATGGTTATCTTGATTTAGGGGAGCCACAGCAAGCCCTGAAATTTTACAACGAATCGCTGCCGCTTCTTCATGCGGTCCGCGACACACAGGGTGAAGCCAGAACGCTCCTCACTATCGGTAATGTTTGTGATGCTTTAGGCGAGAAAAGCCAAGCGTTAAAATACTTCAACGAATCGCTGCCGCTTGCTCGTCAGATTGGCGACAAATACGGTGAAGCTAGCGCGCTTGCCAACATCGGCAACATTTACAGTGATTTAGGCGAAAATCAGCAAGCTTTGAAATTCTTGAATGAATCGCTATCGGTTTCTCATGAGGCTGGCGACAAACGCTTTGAAGCCGTCACGCTCAGTTACATCGGCAACGTTTATCGTAATTTGGATGAGCAACAGCAAGCATTGAAGTTCTACTCTGAATCGCTGCCGCTTTATCGCGCGCTTGGTGACAAATACGGTGAGGCTGCCGCACTCAACTACATTGGTCTGGTTTACTCCTTTATAGGCGAGAAAGGGCAAGCCTTGAAGTTCTACAACGAAGCGCTGCTGCTTATGCGCGCGGTCAGAGATACGCAAGGTGAAGCCCACACGCTCGATTTCATCGGCGGAGTTTATTCAGCTTTAGGGGAGAAAGAGCAAGCCTTAAAATTCTATAATGAATCGTTGCCGCTTTTTCGTGCGATTGGCGATAAAAGCGGTGAAGCCCGCATGCTTGCGTGCATCGACGCAGTTTATTCTGAATCAGGCGAGAAATAGTAAACCTTGAAATTTTACGACGAATCGTGCTGCTTTCTCGTGAAATTGGTGATAAAGACGGCGAAGTCCGCACACTCAAAAATATCGATGCTTTACCTGCAATTGGAAATGATAGGTGAAGTTGCAAGCGCTACTGTCGTCACTAAAGCAGGTTATGCCGACAATATATTGAAGTTCCAAAACAATCGCAGCTTCGTAGGAGAAATAAGTGACCGCCAACAATAATAATTAATGATAATCGCGGTGTTGTGTTTAATGATGGCGCTCACCTTTGTACGACCCGCGCACGGACAAACCATGAAGGAAAAATACGATAAAGCTGAGCAACTTTTTGAGGAAGCCGTAACGCTTGCCGATACAGGCGCGCCGGAATTAATGCAAGTCGCGCTCGCAAAGTTTGAACAAGCGAAACGGATTTACCAGGAATTAAACCAGCAAAAAGAAGAAGCGTATTGTCTCGGACGGCTAGGCAGTATCAACGACTGGCTTGGAAACAAACAAAAAGCGCTTGATTATTTTGCACAAGCCTTACCGCTTCATCGCGCGCTAAACGACCAAAGCGGTCAAGCCGTTACGCTCAACGGGACCGGCAAAGTTTATTCAGATCTAGGCGAAAAACAAAAAGCCTTGAAATTTTACAATGAAGCGTTGTCGCTTCATCGAGCGGCAGGCGACATAGCCGGTCAAGCCACCGCGCTCCACAATATCGGTAAAGTTTATTCTGATTTAGGCGAGAAACAAAAAGCCCTTGAATTTTATAATGAAGCGCTGCCCCTTCGTCGCGCGGCGGGCGACAAAGGCGATGAAGCCAACACTCTCAACAACATCGGTAAAGTTTATTTTGATTTAGGCGAACAACAACAAGCATTAAAATACTATAACGAGTCATTGCCGCTTTCCCGCGCGGCGGGTGACAAACTCGTAGAAGCCGTCGCGCTCAACAACATCGGCGGCGCTTATTCCGCATTAGGCGACCAGCCGCAAGCCTTGAGATACTTCAGCGAATCACTGCCGCTTTATCGAATGGTCGGCGACATAGGCTTTGAAGCCGCGACGCTCAGAAGTATCGGCGGAATTCATTCTGCCCTGGGCGAGAAAGAGCAAGCTCTCGGATACTTTACCGAATCACTGCCGCTTTACCAGGCGATTGGCGACAAAATCGGCGAAGCCGCGGCGCTTAACGAAATTGGTTTAGCTTATTCTCAATCGGGCGATAAACAAAAAGCGTTGAAATTCTACAATGAAGCGCTACCGCTTTTTCGCGCGCATGAAAACAAAAACGGCGAAGCTGCCGCGCTCAACAATATCGCCGGCGTCTATGCCGACTTGAACGATAATCAACGAGCTTTAAAGTTTTACGAAGAAGCGTTGTCGCTTTCTCGCGCCGTTGCAGACAAACGCGCCGAAACGCGCTCGCTTAATAACATCGGATTTGTTTATTTTGCTTTAGGCGAGAAACAAAAAGCCTTGAAATTTTACAACGAGTCGTTACCGATTAGCCGCGCAGCTGGAGACAAACACAGTGAAGCTCAAACGCTCGGCAACATCGGCGGATTTTATTTCGAGTCGGGCGAGAAACAGCAAGCATTGAAATATTTCAACGAATCGCTGGCGCTTCATCGCGCGCTTGGAGATAAACACGGTGAAGCTCAAATGCTCGGTAATATCAGCAAAGTTTATGAGGATTTAGGCGAACAACAATCAGCATTGAAATACAGCGAAGAATCTCTGTTGCTCACTGGTAGGGTTGAGAGCAAACAAAACGATGACTTATACGCTAAAGCCAAACAACTTTTTGGAGAAGCCGACACACTTGTCCAAGCAGGCACAACTGAATCAATGCGAACCGCGCTCCCGAAGTTTGAACAGGCGGGACGTCTTTTCCGGGAAATAAACGCGCAATTAGACGAAGCGTATTGTGTCGGATGGCTGGGTAGCATCAACAACTCGCTCGGAGACCAGCAAAAAGCAATTGATTATTATGTACAATCGTTGCCGCTTTTTCATGCAGTTGATGACAAACAATGTGAAGCTCAAGTTCTCATGGCAATCGGTAATGTTTATTCCAATTTAAATGACAAACAACAAGCCTTGAAATACTTTAACGAAGCCTTAACGCTTTCGCGCGCGGTTGGCGATGAAAATCTTGAAGCTGCCGCGCTCAACAGCATCACCACAGTTTATGATGATTTAGACAAGGAACAGCAAGCCTTGCAATTATTGAATGATTTGCTCCCGCCTTCTCTTGTCGGTCACGACATACAGGTTAAAATTATCGCGCCCAACTTCATCGACGTAGTTTATTCTGATTTGGGCGAACAAAATCAAGCCTTGAAATACAACGAAGAATCGGTATTACTCACCGGTGCGGTTGGCGGCAAACAGGGTGAAACATTATACGACAAAGCCGCACAACTTTTTGAAGAAGGCAGAATGTTTTTTGAAGCGGATACGGCGGAATCAATGCAATCCGCGCTGCCGAAGTTTGAACAAGCGCGACGCCTTTTCCAAGAATTAAACGCGCAATTAGACGAAGCGTATTGTCTCAGATGGCTAGGCATCATCAACAACTCGCTTGGAGACAAACAGAAAGCACTTGATTATTATCTGCAAGCCTTGCCGCTTTATCGCACGGTTGACGATAAAGCCGGTGAAGCCGTCACGCTCAACAACATCGGCGCGGTCTATGATTCTCTCGAAAAGCGATTGAGAGCGTATGATTATTATGTACAAGCCTTGCCGCTTCACCGAGAAGTTGGTGAGAAACGCGATGAAGCTAACGCGCTCTGCGGCATCGGTAATTTTTATTCTGCTTTTGAGGCTTTTGAGGATAAACAGCAAGCCTTGAGATACTACAATGAAGCGTTACTGCTTTATCGCACGGTTGACGACAAAGCCGGTCAAGCCAACACGCTCTGCAAGATCGGCTTTACTTCTTCCGAGTCAGGCGAGAATCAGCAAGCCTTGAAATACTTGAACGAAGCGCTGCCGCTTTCTCGCGCAATTGGCGATAAAGGCATTGAAGCAAGCACGCTCAACAATATCGGCAAAGCTTATTCTGATTTGGGCGATAAACGGCAAGCCTTGCAATTTTTTACCGAATCGCTGCCGCTTCATCGCGTGATTGGCGACAAAGGCGGTGAAGCCGACACGATCAAGAACATCGGCGCGATTTATTCTGCTTTAGGCGAGAATAAGCAAGCGTTGAAATACTTGAACCAATCGCTGCCGCTTTATCGTGAGGCTGGCAAAAAATACGGTGAAATCTTCACGCTCCACAACATCGGCGGAATTTACTGGGATTTAGGCGAGCAAGCGCAAGCGTTGAAATGCTTTAACGAAGCGTTGCCGCTTTCTCGCTCCGCTGATAGTGAATTCAGTGAAGCGTTCGCGCTCGACAATCTTTTTAACAGGTTCACAACGCTCAATCCGCGTTTCAGCGTTTTCTACGGCAAACAGTTGATCAATAACTATCAAATCCAACGCTCAATTAAGCAGAAGCGCCATAAAAAATTCCAGCAATCTTTTCTCAAGTCTGTCGAAGATACTTACATCCGCCTTGCCGACGCTCTTAGCAAACAAGAACGCCACGCCGAAGCGTGGCAAGTTCTCGAATTTAGCCGGAGCGAACAGTTCGCCCCGCTTGCCTTCACCGTGCGCGAGGCTGAGTTGACCGCTGCTTTTAATCAGAAACTAGAAACGGTTGTCGCCGCGCTTCGCGCGCTGGACGAATACAAATGCGGCATCGGCACCCGCCCGCCGACTACCGATGAAGCTGCGCAGCTGCAATCTCTAGCAGACGACCAAACCGCCGCTAACGACGACTATCTGGCGTTTCTTAAAACAGCCGAACAACAGTTTGCCGCGCCGCTCGACGATAAAGACAAAACGCCCGTTATCAACGATTTGACGCAGATGTAAACGGCTCTGCGCAAATTGTCGGTGCAGACCGGAGAAAAAAGCGTCGCCGCTCATTCTTATCGGTAATTGGAAATAACCGGCGAAACCAAGTTGCCTTTGTCACTTCAATAGATTATGCCGATAAATATTGAAATTAAAAAATAAATGCTGTCCGTAACAACCGAAAACACGAATTAACAATCATCGCGGAGTGACGATTAATAACCTGACTTACTTTTGCACAATCCGCGCATTGACAAATATGCAGGAAAAATACGATAAAGCTGAGCAACTTTTTGAAGAAGCCGTAACGCTTGCCGATACAGGCGCGCCGGAATTAATGCAAGTCGCGCTCGCAAAGTTTGAACAAGCGAAACGGATTTACCAGGAATTAAACCGGCAAAAAGAAGAAGCGTATTGTCTCGCATGGCTAGGCTACCTTAACAAATCTCTCGGAAACAAACAAAAAGCACTCGATTATTATGCGCAAATGCTGTCGCTTTATCGGTCGGTTGGCAGCGAACACTTTGGAGCTGTTACACTCAATAACTTCGGCAGTGCTGAAGCAATCGCGCTCACCATTATCGGAGATTTTTATTCTACCTCAGGCGACAAAGAACAAGCCTTGAAGTTATACAACGAATCGCTGTCACTTTTTCGTGCAGTTAGCGACAAAACTGGAGAAGCATTCACGCTAAATTGCATCGGTAGAATTAATAATTATTTAGGTGAGCAGCAACAAGCCTTGAAATTTCACAACGAGGCATTACTACTTCATCGCGCGGTTAGCGACAAACGCGGTGAAGCTAACACGCTCGGCATCATAGCCACAGTTTATGCTGATTTAGGCGAGCAGCAGCAAGCCCTGAAATTCATTAACGAAGTGCTACCGCTTTCTCGTGAAATTGATGACAAAAGTTGTGAATCCACTATGCTCAACAACATCGCCACAGTTTATGCTGAATTAGGCGAGAAACAGAAAGCCCTGAGACACTTCAATGAATCTTTGTTGCTTTCTCATGAAGTTGGCGATAAAGACGGTGAAGCCACAACGCTCATCAATATCGGCTCGGTTTATTTTGATTTAGGCGAGAACCGACAAGCCTTACAATTTTTCAACGATTCGCTGTTGCTTTTCCGTGCGCTTGAAGACAAAGGCGCTGTAGTCTTCACTCTTGGCAAAATCAATGCAGTTTATGACCGCCCGCTTTTTAACGAAGCTATAACGCTTGCCGAAGCAGGCACGCCGGAATCAATGCAAGCCGCGCTCCAGAAGTTTGAACAAGCACGGCAACTTTACCAAGAGATAAACTCGCAACAGGACGAAGCATTTTGTCTCGCCTGGCTCGGATGCATCAACTCTTCTCTCGGAGAGAAACAAAAAGCACTCGATTATTTAGCACAATCGCTGTCTATTCGTCGCGCGATTGGTGATAGAGACGGCGAAGCCACCACACTCGGCAACATCGGTGAGGTTTATTTTGATTTAGGCGAAAAGCAGCAGGCTCTCAAATACTACAACGAAGCATTGCCGCTTTTTCGTTCGGTTGGTGATAAAGGCGGGGAAGCCCGCTCGCACGAGCGAATTGAGGAAATTAATTCTGACTTAGGCGAGAAATAGCACACCTTGAAATTTTATAACGAATCGTTGCTGCTTTCTCGTAAAATTGATGAAAAAGGCGGCGAAGTCCGCACACTCAATAATATCGGTGTTCTCATCGGTAATTAGAAATAAGCGACGAGGCTGCTCGTGCCGTTGTCGTCACAAAGGCGGGTTATGCCGACAAATATTGAAGTTATAAATTAATCGCGGTGTTGTGCTTAATGGTGATACTCACCTTTCTTTAATCTCACGCTCGGACTTTTTAGGTCAGCTCGCAAATGTATAAGAAAGTTACGATAAATAAAAAAGAATATTCCTTCAATAAACTATAAATTCTAGCTTAAATAGCCGTTACTCCGATTTCAAATCAGCCGATGCGCTGACAAGGTTTTAATCTTAGTTCCCTTCGACTTTTCCGCCGGTTAATTCGACGCGCCCAAAAAAATCTAAAAAATTTTGAAACGAAACTGTCTTAATCGGTCATATCGAGTATAAGCAGGATTTGGTGCTGAGAGATTTTCTCGAAAATCAATCGGTTAAATTAGGTTAAGAAATTTAATGAAGGAAATTTATTATGCAAAATTTACATTTACAATCGGATGCCGTAACCGAATCGCCGGATTACAATTTATTCTCTGCCGGACAAATAGCAGCGGGAACATTCTTCGGCTCAATCATTGCCGGAGGCTTAATGCTCGCCTCTAATTACTCTAACCTCGGAGACAAAAAGAAAGCGCATCGAACCGTTATCCTTTCAATCTCTTGTTTTGTTTTGCTATTGGTTGTCAGTATTGGTTTATTCGGCGGAATGTCTGAGCGTGATAGTAACGGTCTGACGCGCTTGCTCACTTTTGGCATTGCTATCGGTTTCTGGGTGCTTGTCAAAAATCTGCAGGGAGTCCAATACGTCAATCACATTGCGCGAGGCGGCGGGCGAATTTCTAATTGGAATGTGGCGGCAATCGTCATCGTGGTTTCAATTTTATACTTTGCCCTTCTTGTCCTGCTCTCGATGGTGTCGTGAAATTTGTCGGTTTTTGAAAAACATTCAGTCAAAAATAATTCACAAAACATTCGGAGGAAAAGCTAATGTCAAATGATTCGATGATTGTATTGCAATGCGCTTGCGGCGAAACATATTTTGCCGCCGAGCAGCATCTTGGAAATTACATAAATTGTCCGTGCGGCAGAGCGGTTGTCGTCGCTCGCCCGTCATCGGCGGCAAACAATTACGCCGGTTTTAGTGCCGGACAGGATTTTCGCGGCGGAAAAAGCACGGCGCGAAAATCGTTTTCCGCCACCTTCGTCGCAAGGGTTGTATTCGGGTTTGCGTGCCTATTAATAGGCATCAACGCATTCGTCGGTTATTATCAGCGGCGCGGCGCGGCGAATACCGTATCAACTTCGCATTTCACGTCGGCTTCTCCGTCTCCGGCGGCAACAGTTCAGCCGACGCCGCCACTAAACTACACTCCCGATTACAACCGTTCGATTGAACTTCCGGCGAATTTTCTCAATCCGGGATACAAGCCGGTTTCGCTCAAAAACGGAGTCAATATTACGCCGCCGCAAGGTCCGCGCGGAAACAAATACCTGACAATTATCAACGAAGACGATTCGGACACGGCAGTCAAACTCGTTGAGAATACAACCGGAAAAACGCGCCGCTTTTTCTATGTGCGGGCGAACAGCCGCGCGACGGTTCGGGGTATCGGAAACGAAGAATGCCGCGTCATTTTCAGCAGCGGCGCGGATTGGGACGCGGAAAATCGCAAATTTCTTCGTAATGCCTCTTTCAGCGAATTCAAGACGGTTTTAAATTTCAGACGCATCAGTTATTTGGTCAGCTTAAAACCATCAATTAAAGGCACAGTGCCGGTTGATTCAATTGACGAGGAAATGTTCGCGGACAAGTAGTCGGGCGTTAAAATCAAACGAAAGGAATACGAAAAATGAACTGGAAACTGATTTGGAAATATACGGCGCTGATTATTGTCGCAACATTTTTGGTTGGCTTTTTCTTCGGTTTGATAGGAAATTTTTACATCAAGACCGGAGAGCAAAATCCGATTCCGTTCGTTATCGTGACGGCATTAGCCAATCTCGCGGCAATGGCGGTCGTCTTTGCTAAATTATCTCTCGAACAGCGAGAACGAACGATTGTTCACGCACTGGCGGTATTGCTGCTTTGCTGGCTGATTTCTTTGCCTTTAAATGTCGCCTTATTGGGACAGCCGCTCGCGGAATGGGCTTTGACAATTATCGTATTAATTCCGACAGCAGCCGTCGGTGTCGCAGCGGGCATTTCTCTACGCCGTCGGGAAGTAAAGTCGGACATTTCCGCCGCTCCGCGCGTTGACTTTACTGCTGCTCCGCGCGTTATTGAGATTAAAGACAGCCATATCCGCATCAGTGCCGAGGCAGTATGGATTTGTGTGCGATGCGGCGCTAAAAATCGCGTTCGTAAAGCCGTGATGATTAGCCTTCAACCGGTGTGCGGCAGATGCGGAGGTAATTTGGAAGAAGCGAATTATTCGCCGGAGATTCTCGATTCCGAGTATGTTGATGTTGATTCGGCTGCGCCCTATTACGGAAGCGCGAAAACCAATTTTCATATTGACCCGCCGCATATGCCGCCCTTGCAGCCAAATCCTCCCGCGCCGCATATAGAAGATGAACCGGCAAGTGATGAACTTAAAGATAGACTCTTCAGTCGTCTCTATGGTGATAAAGAAAAAGCATTTAGAATAGTAAATGCCCTAAAACGAAAACACAGCGAACGCTCCGAACGATGGTGTTGGGAAAAGGCTTTAGATGACTTGATTTATGCCCGTTAATATGAAGACGCGGTTTGCACAAATAACAGCGAGATTTTTATTTCTTCCCGCTTAAATATACTAATCAGACTTGGCTCTGACAGTTGTGTCGTTCTAGACAATAATTGTCACAGATGAATAGAGAAAAACTTGTTTCCATAGTTAAACGCACTTGCAGGTTTACACCTCAAAACTTTTCTTAAAGCGAGCATTGTGAAACAATCGCACTCTTATCAGGAGAAAAATGAATGACTAACCGGCAACACAAACTAACGACAATCGCGGCAGCGTGTTTCTTAATTTTGGCGTTCATCGGCGCGACCAGCGGAACGGCGCACGGACAAACCAACCAAGAAAAAGCCGCCCAAGCCGACCAAATTTTCGACGAAGGCAGAAAACTAGCCAACACAGGCACGGCGGAATCGCTACAAGCCTCAATCCCAAAGTTTGAGCAAGCCCGCCGACTTTATCATGCAATTGATGATAAACAAGCTGAAGCCGATTGTTTTGGTTGGGCTGCAAATATTTACGGCGCATTAGGCGATAAACAGCAAGCCTTGAAATACTACAGCGAATCGTTACCGCTCTATCGTGCGGTTGGCGACAAAGACGGTGAAGCCACGACGCTCAACAACATCGGCAAAGTTTATTCTGATTTAGGCGAAAAACAGCAAGCCTTGAAATACTACAGCGAATCGTTACCGCTTTGTCGTGAAATGGGCGACAAAAACTGTGAAGCCACGACGCTCAACAACATCGGCTTAGTTTATTCTGATTTAGGCGAAAAACAGCAAGCCTTGAAATACTACAGCGAATCGTTGCCGCTTTCTCGTGCGGTTGGCAACAAACGCGGTGAAGCCGCCACGCTCAACAACATCGGCAAAGTTTATTCCGCATTAGGCGAAAAACAGCAAGCCTTGAAATACTACAGCGAATCGTTACCGCTTTCTCGTGCGGTTGGCGACAAAAGCGGTGAAGCCAGAACGCTCAACAACATCGGCACAGTTTATTCTGATTTAGGCGATAAACAGCAAGCCTTGAAATACTACAGCGAATCGTTACCGCTTCGTCGTGCGGTTGGCGACAAAGGCGGTGAAGCCACTACGCTCAACAACGTCGGAGCAGTTTATTCTGATTTAGGCGATAACCAGCAAGCCTTGAAATACTACAGCGAATCGTTACCGCTTACTCGTGCAGTTGGCGACAAAGGCGGTGAAGCCAGAATGCTCAACAACATCGGCAAAGTTTATTCTGATTTAGGCGATAAACAGCAAGCCTTGAAATACTACAGCGAATCGTTACCGCTTCGTCGTGCGGTTGGCAACAAAGGCGGTGAAGCTACTACGCTCAACAACATCGGCAAAGTTTATTCTGATTTAGGCGATAACCAGCAAGCCTTGAAATACTACAGCGAATCGTTACCGCTTTCTCGTGCGGTTGGCGACAAAGGCGGTGAAGCCAGAACGCTCAGCAACATCGGAGCAGTTTATCTTGGTTTAAACGAGCCGCAGCAAGCCTTGAAATACTTTAATGAAGCATTGCCGCTTTCTCGTGCGGCGAGCGACAGACGCGGTGAAGCTACTACGTTCGATAACCTTTCTTATATTTTGGCATCGGTCAATCCGCGTTTTGGCATTCTCTACGGCAAACAGTCGATCAATAATTTCCAAATTCTGCGCTCGAATGCACAGGGACTTGATAAAAACCTTCAGCAAACTTTTCTCAAATCTATCGAGGTAAGTTATCGTTTCCTTGCTGACGCTCTTATTAAACAAAAACGCTACGCCGAAGCGCAGCAGGTTCTTAACAGTTTCAAAGACCAGCAGTTTTTTGATTTCAGCCAGAGCAAACAATTCGCCCCGCTTGCCGTCACCGTCCGCGAAGCCGAATTGACTAAGACTCTGAATCAGAAGCTCGAAAACGTCGCCACCACGATTCGTGCGTTGGATGATTTCAAAAACAGCATCGGCAATCGTCAGCCGACTGCCGTCGAAATTGCCCAGTTGAAATCTCTCGCAACCAAACAAGTCGCTTCCAACGACGATTATCTGGCGTTTCTCAAAACAGCCGAAAAGGATTTTGCCGCGCCGCCGACTGATAAAGATAAATTTCCCGATGTTCCCGATTTGACGCAACTACAAACTACCCTGCGCGAATTGTCCGCCCAAAACGGAGAGAAAAGCGTCGCCGTTTATACGCTCGTCGGCGCGGACAATTATCGCGCTTTAGTCGTTACGGCAGATTCGATTTCTGCGGTTTCGACTCCGATAAAAGGCGCGATGCTAAATCAAAAAGCGCAGGATTTGTGGACAGTGCTGCAATCACCGCAGTATGACCCGCAGCCGCTTGCCAAAGAAATTTATGATGTCGTTTTCGCGCCGCTCGCCGCCAAACTGCCCGCCGATACGAAAACGATTCTCTGGTCTCTGGACGGTAGTTTGCGCTATGTGCCGATGGCGGCTCTGCACGACGGCAAGCAGTATCTGGTCGAGCGTTACAACAACGTCATCTTTACCCGCGCCGACAAAGAGCGTCTGACGCGCGACGTTTCGACGAATTTAACCGGCACGGGTTTCGGCAGTTCACTTCTGCACAAAGTCAGATACGGCGACAAAGTTTTCAATGCCCGCGAGCTGCCGGCTGTCAAAACCGAGCTGGCGCGGATTTTCAAAAGTGGCAGCTCGACGACCGGCGTCTTGTCGGGCGAAGTGCTGCTCGACGCGCAGTTTACACGGGCGGCGATGATTGCGACTCTGCAGAAACATCGTCCGCTCGTTCACATCGCTTCGCATTTCAAGTTTGAGCCGGGCGACGAAGCGAATTCCTTTTTACTGCTCGGCGACGGCACGACGTTCACGCTTGACGAAATGAAACAGCGGAAAAATTTGTTTGCGGGCGTCGAGTTATTGGCATTGTCGGCGTGCGACACCGCCGCGCAGCAAGCGGACGCAACCGGGCGCGAAGTTGACGGATTCGCGGAGTTGGCGCAGCGTCTGGGCGCGGGCGCGGTGATGGCTTCGTTATGGGAAGTATCGGACAATTCGACTGCCGAACTGATGGCGCGGTTCTATAAAACTTACAACGGTCAAAAGGGCGCGAACAAAGCAACGTCGCTGCGGTCGGCACAAATGGCGCTGCTCAGCGGCGAATACAAAACAGCAGGCGCGGCAAATCGTCAGCTTACGCGGGAAGAGGCGGAGAGGGGCGAGAAAATTAAAATTGACAGTGCGAAGCTAAAAGCGTTTAAGATTGACAAAGCCTCGCCGTTCGCGCACCCGTATTTCTGGTCGCCGTTTATTCTCATCGGTAATTGGAAATAAGCGAGGAAGCGGCGCGTGCTTCTCTTCTAAACGAAATGAAATTTGAGCAATGGAAATTTCTGTGTCGAATTTTATTCGAGTGGCGCGTTAGAAAAAAGCTGAAACATTTTCGCCGCGTTTATTCATAAAGAATGTAATCGGAGAAATTAAGAAGCTCGGTTTAGAGGAGTTGATATGAAAACACAACGCGAAAAAGTATCGCGCACAACTCGCACATTATTTGTTCTCATTTTTACACTTTCAACATCTGTTGCGCTGGTTGACGGACAGGGGAAAACACTAAAAGTGCCAATCGCGCCGCAATCGGTAAAAGCTCGGCAAATTCCGCAACGGCACGAGATTCTGAACCGCATTACCAGAGAAGATATGGCATTGATATTAAAAGATGCCGATCCGATGCAGCTTAAACAATTAGCGGCAAACCCGAAGGCGAAAGGGGAAATCGCCGAAAACCTTCGGCAGCTTCTAGCGGTTGCCAGCCAAGCCGGAAAAGAAGGTTTGGCGGAAGACCCGATTGTTCGGCGTGAACTCGAAAACACCCGTTTAATCATTACCGCCAGCCTATACGATAAGAAAATCAACGGAGGAAAAGGCGCGATGCCGCCGTTTAGTTTTATCACGAAAGAGCAAGTTAGGGCGTTCTGGGGCGAAGAACGGACTGAGCCGGGCGGCTTGCGCTCAACATTGAATAAAGCCGGTTCGGGCGCGCTTGCCGGCAATGCCGATGCGCGTCGCCGCCAAATGGAATTTAAAGAGTTTCTCGATTCAAAAATCGCGCTCGCCAAAGAAAGCGGAAAGTATCCCAAAGATAAGGAACTGACCGTGGACGAAATTAAACAGGCGAAAGATGACTTTGCAAAAATCAAAATTTACGAAGAGGAAGTCGCCGCGAAGAAAAATCAATTAGGCGAAGAGTTTAATCGTGAACTCGAACTGCAAATCAAATTGCAGCAAGCGCAGTTTCTAGCCAGCCGCTACGCGCAGAAGAACCTGGCTGAAAAGGTAAAAGTTACTGACGAAGATGTTAAAAAGTATATCGAAACGCATCCGGAATTAAATCCGGCAGTGAAAAAAGCCAAAGCCGAGAACATTTTGAAACGAGCTAAGGCGGGCGAAGATTTCGCCAAATTAGCCGACCAAAATTCCGACGACCCCGGCACGAAAGGCGCGGGCGGGCTGTATAAAAACGTAGCAAAAGGCAAATTTATATTCGCTCTTGAAGAAGCCGCGCTCGCGCTCGAACCCGGACAAATAGCCGAAAAATTAGTTGAAACGCCTGTCGGTTTTTTCATCATCAAGCTCGAAAGAAAAAGCGCGAACGGTAAACCGAATCAAACATATTCCGCTCGTTATATTCTCATTTCGACAACCGTTAAAGACCCGAACAATCCGCAGTCGCGTGAAATACCCGTTAACGAGATGGTCAGAGAAACGCTCAGGCAAGAAAAAGAAAAGCAGGTTTTGGATAAAATCGTCGCCGATAATCCGGTAGAAGTAGCGGAAGATTTTATAATTCCGCAGAAATGAATTTGTCTCTAAAATGACTCGATACTACTCTGGAAATAGCTCATCTGTGAATTACCTAAGCTGCGCTATTTTCATTGGCGGTGGTGTGATTCTCAATTACATGAAAAACTGTTGTTCAAGTTGAATTAGGCTCGGTTGCCTGAAAATTTGATTACGGTCGAAACGCCCATAGTATGCCAAAAAACATTGAATCATAAAATAACCGCGCGTTGTGCTTAATGATGTTATTATCCTTTACACAACCCGCGCACGAAGAAAATATGGAAGAAAAATACGAAAAAGCCACACGACTTTACAAAGAAGGCGTAACGCTTGCCGGTGAAGGCACGGCGGAATCAATGCGAGCCGCGCTCCCGAAGTTTGAGCAGGCGCGGCAGTTTTATCAGGAAATAAACTCGCAACAATACGAAGCATATTGTCTCGAATGGCTAAGCGGTATCAACAACTCGCTCGGAAACAAACAAAAAGCGCTTGATTATTATGTACAAGCCCTACCGCTTCAACGCGCGATAAACGACCAAAGTGGTCAAGCCACCACGCTCCACAATATCGGTAAAGTTTATTCTGATTTAGGCGAGAAACAACAAGCCTTGGAATTTTACAATGAATCATTGTCGCTTTTTCGTCTGATTGGCTATAAACCCGGTGAAGCTGTCACGCTCGGCAATATCGCCACAGTTTATGCTGATTTGGGCGAGCAACACCAAGCCTTGAGATACTACAATGAAGCGTTACTGCTTTATCGCGCGGTTGATGACAAACGCAGTGAAGCCAACATACTCTATAACATCGGCTTTGCTTCTTCCGAGTTAGGCGAGAATCAGCAAGCGTTGACAAGCTTGAACGAAGCATTACGGCTTGCTCGCGCAATTGGCGATAAAAGTGTTGAAGTAAGAACGCTTAACATCATCGGCGGAACTTATTTTGCTTTAGGAGATAAACAGCAAGCTTTGAAATTCTACAATGAAGCATTGTCGCTTTATCGCGGGCTTGAAAACAAAAGCGGCGAAGCTGCCGCGCTCAACTATATAGGCGGCGTTTATGCCGGCTTGAGCGATAATCAACGAGCTCTGAAATTTTACGACGAAGCGTTGTCGCTTTATCGCGCGGTTGACGACAAACGCGGTGAAGCCCGTGCGCTCAATAATATTGGTAAAGTTTATTCTGATTTAGGCGAGAAACAAACAGCCTTGAAATTTTACAACGAGTCGTTACCAATTAGCCGCGCAGCTAGAGACAAACACATTGAAGCTCAAACGCTCTGCAACATCGGCGCATTTTATTCTGGGTTAGGCGAGAATCAGCAAGCCTTGAAATACTTAAACGAAGCGTTACCGCTTGCTCGCGCAATTGGCGATAAAGGTGTTGAAGCCAACACGCTCAACAATATCGGCAAAGCTTATTCTGATTTGGGCGAGCAACACCAAGCCTTGAAATACTTTAACGAATCGCTGCCGCTTGCTCGGGCAATTGGCGATAAAGGTGTTGAAGCAAGAACGCTCTGCAACATTGGCTTTGCTTCTTCCGGGTTAGGGGAGAATCAGCAAGCCTTGAAATACCTGAACGAAGCGTTACCGCTTGCTCGCGAAATTGGCGATAAAAGTTTTGAAGCAATCACGCTTCACATCATCGGCACAACTTATTCTAATTTGGGCGAGAATGAGCAAGCCTTGAGATACTACAATGAAGCGTTACCGCTTTATCGCGCGGTTGACGACAAACGCGGTGAAGAGCTAACGCGCTCAAAAATATCGGCGTGGCTTGCTCTGCTTTAGGAGATAAACAACGAGCTTTAAAACTATACAACGAATCGCTGCCGCTTTCTCGTGCGGTTGAAAATAAAGACGGTGAAGCTCTTACGCTCTACAACCTTTTTTATATTTTATCTGCCGTTAATCCGGGTTTCGCGGTTTTCTACGGCAAACAGTCGGTCAATATTTATCAGAGTTTGCGCTCGAATATGCAGGAACTCGACGAAAGCGTGCAGCAGGCGTTCCTCAAATCAAACGAGATTGTTTATCGCCATCTTGCCCAAGTGCTTATTAACCAACAACGCTTTACCGAAGCGCAGCAGGTTCTCGATTTTAGACAGGTTGCTCCGCTTGCCTTCACCACCCTTGAAGCTGGATTGACCGCTGCTCTTAATCAGAAACTCGAAACACTCGCCGCCGCGATTCGCGCGCTGGACGAATACAAACGCGGCATTGGAGAACGCGCGCCGACTGCCGACGAAGCTGCGCAGATGCAATCTCTCACAGACGAACAAACCGCCGCGAACGACGACTATCTGGCGTTTCTCAAAATAGCCGAACGCGAATTTGCCGCGCCGCCGACCGAGCAAGTCGAAGCCATTGCCGGTTTGCCTTCGAAAGAAGAACTCGTTTCCAAGTGAATGTTTGTGATAAACGCTCAAGCGCAGCGTCTTGTGACGGTTATCAATGCCGTGCCGCGCAATCTAGCGGTTGACATAAAACAAATCAAAGATAAATTTCCTGATGTCCCCGATTTAACGCAGTGACTCATCCCCAATCTTTGAGCTATTTGGATGGCGAGTTTCTGCTTCGCTTCGTTTTTCAATAATCTATTATATCTTTTCCTAATCACGCCTGAATTCGTCTTCGTTAAGTCCCTTTTGCGGATACGGCAGTTTTTCATTTTCTTGCCGCTTCAAGTGTCTGTAATTGCATTGGAAAACAGTAGTGCTATTTTGCATTCGATTCAACCGAGGCTATGCTCCGCCAATCGCCGGACTGGATGAAACTTGCCCAAAAATACGGGTGTCGCCGCCACTCTCTTGCGCCGCGCAGCATTGTGAGTTGCGCTTGTCGCAGTGCCTCGGTGCGCCCCTCGCCGCGCTGCAAACGGCGGTAAAAATCAACCATCAAATCGCGCGTCGGCGCGTCCGCCACCTTCCATAAGCTCAACAACTGACTTTCCGCGCCCGCCAGAACCAACGCCCGCCGCAAACCGTAGACGCCTTCGCCGTTCTGCACGTCGCCGATGCCGGTGTCGCACGCCGACAGCACGACGAGCTTTGTTCCCCACAAATTCAGTCCGGCGACTTCGAGCGCCGTCAGTACGCCGTCCTCGCCCGCGCCGCTCTGCCGCTTATTCGCTCCCGCAAGAATCAGCCCGGAACGCAGCAGCGGGTTTTCAATGCTCTTTTCATCTTTCTTGTCTTCCAGAAAGAAGCCGTGCGATGCGATATGCAAAATACGCGGCTGCTCGATTCGTTTAATCGCCGCTTCGGTTGCTTCGGCTGCCGTGAAAACGCGCGCGTCCGGCATTATCGCTTTTATATCAGCAGCTTCGTCTTGCGTTGCGGGCAGCGCATCCCATTTTTCTTCGCGGAAATCGCCGGCGCGTCTTCCCCGCGAAACATCCGTTTGAGCGAGATCGGGGCTGCCGGAAGTCACGCCCGTATTAAATGAAGGGTTGGCAAATATTACGGGAGCTTGAGTGTTTTCAGCCTTGACCTGCAAGCGCAGCAAATCGCGTCCTGAAGTCAGATAAGTAAAAGAATAATTTTCAATTAAATACTTGCCGCGCTCGTCAACCAGCGCGCCGAATGGTAAAAGGTTAAGCTCGCCGTCGGGCGAGAGCAGCACTTGGCGCGTGTCACCGAGAAGACGCCGAATAGGAACCATCAATTTCGCGTCAAGCGTGCGAGCAAGCTGTTTGATTATTACAGAGTCTGTTAATTGCGAATCATTCAAAGCCTTTCGCAGTTTGGCAACATCGCGGTCAATGGCGCTCGCCTCACCTAAATCAACCCATGAAAGCGAGCCGTCGTGCCTCAGCACATATGCCGCGTAGCGCGATGTTCCGTACCGCACGGCGGTTTTCTTAGCCTTAATGTCATAGGGACGGTACACCACTATCTCGACAAGCGCGGCATCATTTGGAATCGCTGCTTGCATCCGGTCAATTGTTAACGGCTGCGATTCCACGCGAAATTCAGCGCTTCGGGTGCTGATTAGAGATTCGAGGCGTTCGTTCTCTGATTGTAGTTTTGTTACCGCAGCTTGATACTGTGTCGGCGAGGTTTTGCCCAAACCTTTTATTATAAGTGCGGCTAACTGACTGCGGACGGATATTAGCTGTTCAAGCAGTATTTTGTCTTGAGCAGAAAGGCGACGACGCAATGCGCCGACCTGGTCGCTTGTCGCATCAAGCAATCGCCCTTTTCGGCGCAGAATTGTCGTCAACGCAAGTCGAGCCGCATCAAGATTGTTCGGCATTCTTTGAAGGTGCATTGAGGCAGTAAAATCATTTTGAGAGGTGAGTGTATTCATATAGGCGCGGCGTTGTTCTTCAGAACCCGCGCTGATGATGGTAGAAAGATTTTTTTCGCTGATTTCCATAACGCGTATCATGTATGCTGCTGCTTGTGCCGCGTTATTCTTGGCTAGGTATAGCTCCGCAAAATTTGTCAGCGTATTAACGAGGCGCGGGCTTTTTTCGCCAAACGTATTTTGTGTTATGCTTAGTGACTTACTGAAGAAATTTTCTGCTTGCGCATAATCGCCTTTATCATAGAAGATCCCGCCCAGATTGATAAATAAAGCGGCGAAACCGATGCTTTGTGGTTTCAGGATTTGCTCGTTGATTTTTATTGCCCGGCGAAGTGAAACTTCAGCTTGAGTATAATCGCCTTTGTCCCGAAACAACATTCCAAGAGAGTTAAGTATTATTGCAACGCTTTGGTGATTTGCTCCCAAACTCTTTTCCTGGATGTTCAAAGCGCGAAGTAGAAGTTTTTCGCTCGCAGCATAATTACCAATTTCAAGATAAGTGTCTGCAAGATTGTAGATGGTACCTGCGATATCGGGATGCTCCGGTGAAAGAGTTTTCTCCTCAATTTGTAGAGCGCGTTGATATTGAGCTTCGGCGCGTGTATAGTCGCCGCGCGCTTTGTAGGAATTTCCGAGATTGGTTAATACGACGGCAATGTTAGGATGTTCGGGAGAATTCTTTTCATAAATCGCTAAAGCGCGCAAGAGCAATTTTTCAGAAAGCAAAGAATCGCCGTGTTCCTCGTACAATGTGGCAATGTTACTAAGCATGATTGCAACGTAGACGTGATTTGCTCCATAAACTTTCTCGTAAATTCGCAAGGCTTTCTCATTTAACCGGATTGCGCCTGAAAGATCGCCCTTTTTGGAAAAAAGAGATCCAAGATTGGCATACGAGGTTGCCGTTTCGCTATGTTCCGTACCTAATGATTTTTCAAGTATCGTTATTGCCTGCTCTAACATAATTTGCGCTTTGTCATACCGACCAAGCAAAAGCTGTAGTCCTGCAAAAGTATCAAGAGACGTTGCGAATTCAGGAGAATTCGCGCCCGACACTTTTTCGACGATTTTGATCGCTCGTTCGTATAACGATTCAGCCTCAACATAACGGCTCATGTCACGATAAAGGGTAGCCAAATTATTAAGCGCTAAAGCCGTCTCAAGATCGTTTTCGCCGAGAATCTTTTCACGAATTGCTAAAATACGCTTTCCATATGATTGAGCTTCGTTGTATTTGCCTTCTTCATATAATTTTGCAAACTGCGCCTCCAACTGCATCGCCTCGTTTAACTCGGCTAATGTCGCAATATTTTTTCGATCTGCTTCCGTCGCGCTTCGCACTTCCTGCAGCCGCGCCGCGTATTTCCCAGCCGCAGCATCTTTTTCAGGTGAGCGCACCTCAAGCCGATAATTGCCCGTGACTTCTGCTATTGCCATAACAGTTTCCGGTCCTTCTGTCCCATTCGGGCTGTCCATTTCAACAATCTTCTTACCGCCGGGTTCAATTAACGTCGCTACGATGTCAATGCCGCGCTGCTCAACAACCACGCGCACGAATTGTCCACCCGCGAGGTTTATGTTGTACAAATGCGTTGCGCCGCCCGCCAGCTCAAGCTCAAGCTCCTTGCCCGACTCAAGCGGGCGAATGTCGCTGCTTTCCTGCTTCGGCGGCGGTTTAACCGCGCCTGTTTGCCCTATCGCGCTGCCTGCAGGAACTGCGAGAAAGGTGCTAGCTGCAAGTAGTAATCCTGTTGAAACTTTCTTGGCGATTTGGCGCATCATTTGACTCCTTTGGCGGTATGAAAGAATGCCGGTCTAAAATTAGCGGCTTGAAAAATCCGTTTCAAACCCATTATTACCGATGATGAATGCGGCAACTATACCACATTTTAATTTATTGAAGAAAATACTGATGAAAATCAATGCTGCGAGCGGGATATTTCTTCAGACAGAAATTATTGCCAAGTTATAGCTTGTTTTTACAATTTAGCCGGATTGTTTAGTGAGAAGGTTTAGTGGAAACGCAGATGAAATTTTCAAACCGGATTTTATTTCAACGGAAATAAGAAAAAAGTTGAAACATTTCTGTCGGGTTTATTCATAGGAAGTGTAGCAGGAAAAATTAAGAAGCCCGGTTTGGAGGAATTGATATGAACACACAACACGAAAAAGTATCGCGTATAGCTCGCACATTATTCGTTCTCGTTTTTACACTTTTGACATCCGTCACGCTGGTTGACGGGCAGGGGCGAAAGCCAAAAGCAAAACCCGTTCGCCAGCCTGCACGCACGCAGCAAGCGGCGAAACCGCAAAACTTCATTGTTGCTTCAACTCAAATTCCGCTGACGGAACTTGTGCGGCGCGTCAAGCCGTCGGTCGTCGCTCTTTATGTTTTTGACAAGGACGGCAAACCGTTAAGTCAGGGAAGCGCGTTTTTTATCGCGCCGCGCCGCGTCGCCACCAATTTTCATGTCATCGAAGGCGGCAGCGCGGGAGAGATTCACACGAGCCAGGGAGCAGCTTATTCAGTAACCAGAATTTTGTCTTCCGACAAAAACGCCGACCTTGCGGTTCTCGAAGTAGAGCTGCCTTCGGGCGTAGAGTTTAAGCCGTTGACAATCGCGCGCGGCACCGTTCAGGAAGGCGAAGAAATTGTTGTTATTGGCACTCCCCGCGGTTTGGAGGGAACAATTTCGCAGGGAATCGTTTCGGCGCTGCGCGAGTCGGTGATTCAAATTACTGCTCCGATTTCGCACGGGTCGAGCGGCGGTCCCGTCCTCAATATGCGCGGCGAAGTCGTCGGCGTCGCCTTCGCCGGCAGAGATGACGGGCAGAATTTGAATTACGCGCTGCCGGGCGCGAGCCTTGCCGCAATGTCGGAACGCGCCGAACAGGTCGGCAAAATCGCGCGCCTATACGAAGACGGCATGCGGTTTTACAAAGGCGGAAACTACAAGAGCGCGCTTGAAATGTTCACTCAAGCAATCAAGTTAGACCCGACTTACGCCGCCGCGTGGCTGCATGGCGGTCTAACGCTGTTCGCGCTCAGCAATTACACGGATGCCGTCACCGCCTTTATCGAAACGGCGCGCCTTGAGCCGGGCAATGCCCTTGCTTATTACAACGCGGGCGCGGCTTATACTCAGCTAGGTCGTGATTTCGATGCCATTACCTATTTCCGACGGGTGCTTTCCATCGTTCCGAACAGCGCGGAAACTTACCTTGAAGTCGGCAACGCTTACTACCGGTTAAACGATTTCGCAAGCGCGGTCGCTTCATATAAACAGGCGGTAAGCCAGCGTCCTGACAACGCGACTGCGCAATATTATCTTGGGATGGCTCTCATCAAGCAGGGTGAGCGCAAATCGGCGCGAAAGCAAGTAAAGAAACTGCGCGAGTTAGGCGCCAATGAATTTGCGAACGAGCTTTTGCAGAAAATTCCTTGATAGATTTCTGGTTCATACGAACAAAAGCAAGATTTTGTCGTCGGCGAACCCGGTTGGTTCCGACACGGCAATGAAATTCAGCAATTTTAATAAAAAAAGGAGATACAAAATGAACAAAACAAGAAGTCCGCGAACCATATTTTTGCAATTGATTAGAATTTTTCTATTAACCGCGAGCGTATTGCTGCTGGCAAACCTCACTGTTATACAAGCGCAGACAAATCCGGCACCAGCCTGCACGAAAGTAAAACTGCCCGGTCCAAATCTTAAAGCCTTCGTTAATTCACTTGCACCGGGTGATGTCGGTTGTCTGAGCGCCGGCGAGCACGGCGCTCGCGGTACTGATGCTTTTATGACCGTAAGCGGAACGCCGTCGGCTCCAATCACATTGAGAGGCTATACCAACGATGCTAGACCGACGATTTTAGGGTATTTTCCTATTGGCGGTGACAATATTGTAATTTCGGGACTGCTGTTTGATGGTCCGACTGGGCTTGTGAATGCAAATCCGCCCAACCCAGCGGTGGAGAGAAGTCCAATTGTAATTTACGGCGACAATGTCGAAATCAATCGTTGCGAAATTAGAAACAGCTTAAGTCGCGCAGGCATTTATCTTCAGGATGCCTACAATACGCGGTTGATCGGCAACTATATTCACGATAACGGTGATTTCGGCAACGTGAACACCAGATATCAGGATCACGGCATTTACTTTGCTTCCGGTTCGGGCTTAATTGCCAACAATTTGATTGAACGCAACTACGCCTGGGGAGTTCATCTCTATCCGTCTGCGTCCAATGTAATTGTTCAGCAGAACACGATTGTTAGAAATGGTCAGTCAGGCGTTACTATTGACAATTGCGCTCCTGTAGGCTGCGCTCCTCAGCCAACGAACAATTTAGTAGTTAATAACATCATCGCCTTCAACAAGGTTCACGCCTTCCAAAGCAGCGTAAGGCTAACAGGTGCAACAGGGAACGTTATCAAAAACAATCTGTTTTGGGGAAACGAGGCGGGTGATATTCCAAGCGACGAGAGATTGAGGCGCGGTTTAACTTTCCAAAACAACATCCAAGCCGACCCGCGCTTTGACCCGCGCTTTATCGGGGCTTTCCAGTATCGCCTCCAATCCGGCAGCCCCGCTATTGACGCTGCCCTAAGTCCTTACACGCAGCCCGATGACTATGATTTTATTCCGCGTCCGCAGGGTGCCGCATCTGACATTGGCGCGTTCGAGTTTACACCAACACCGCCAACGCCGGCTCCGACACCAACACCGACTCCACCGTTGGCTGGTACTTACGACGCGGTCAGCGATTTCTCAACGACCAGCAATCCGACGGGCGCCTGGAGCTATGGCTATAAAGCGACATCGAGTTCAGCCTTTACGCGCTACACGGGTAACGGTCAACCGTGGGCGGGCATCTACTCGTGGTCGCCGTATGCGGGCGGCGCTTGCTGTCTGATGGTTGCCAAGAACACGACGGGCGCGACGACCACCTACGGCGGCTCGATTACCCAGCCTGCCGATATGTTGAACCTGCATCCGGGAGCGGCTGGCGAGCAATCAACTGTTCGTTGGACAGCGCCTGAGGCTGGAACGTATCAAATAAAAGGACGGTTTCAAGGAATCGACACCAGCGGCACGACGACGAATGTGCGGATACTGCACAAAGGCGCGCAAGTGTGGTCGGGCAATATCAATGTCTTTGGAGCGCAGTCGGCGTATGACTTTCCGTTGTCGGTTGTCGCAGGAGATACGATTGACTTTGCGGTTGATTACGGAAGCAACAACACATATTACAGCGACAGCACAGGTTTGGCGGCAACGATTACGCCAATATCCATTTCTCCGACGCCGACGCCGACACCGACTTCAACGGTTTCGCCGACACCGACGCCGACAGTTTCGCCGACGCCGACGGGCAGCACCTATAATGCGGTCAGCGATTTCTCAACCACAAGCAATCCGACGGGCGCCTGGAGCTATGGCTATAAAGCGACATCAACTTCAGCCTTTACGCGCTACACGGGTAACGGTCAACCGTGGGCGGGCATCTATACCTGGTCGCCGAACAGCGGTGGCGGTTGCTGCCTGATGGTTGCCAAGAACACGACGGGCACGACGACCACCTACGGCGGCTCGATTACACAGCCCGCCGATATGCTGAACCTGCATCCGGGAGCGGGCGGTGAGCAATCAACCGTGAGGTGGACAGCACCTTCGGCTGGAACATACCAAGTTAAAGGACGGTTTCAGGGAATCGACACCGGCGGCACGACGACGAATGTGCGAATACTGCACAAAGGCGTGCAGGTGCAGTCGGGCGGCGTCAACGGTTACGGGTCGCAGGCGGCGTATGACTTTGCGTTGACGGTTGCAGCAGGAGATACGATTGATTTTGTGGTCGGTTACGGCAGCAACTTAACCTACAACAACGACAGCACGGGGCTGGTGGCAACAATCACCCCAACAACGACGCAAGCCGTCAATAACACGCTGAGCTTTATTCACTTTGACTCAATAGCTCAGAAAATCCGGTTCAACAGTACGATGAGCAAGCTGACGAAATTACAGGTAATATGATTAACCTGTCCAGTTGGGCGCAGTTTTCGATGACCGGAGATGTAATTCATCTTCGGTTATATTCTTCAGCCGCCACGCGTGAGTTTATCAAAGCCGGCAACAAGAATAGCGTATAGAATAATGGTTTGAGGATATTGAGTATAGGTTAAAAGACCTTTATGCGTTCTGCTTTGGTAAAAATTTATAATTCTTTAATAAATTCGCTTGGCGGGTTTATCGGTTCTTTTATTTTAAGCCGATTGCAGAAGGAGCGTCTTTATTTTCCACATTTTTCCGAATCTCTGTCTTACATACCGTTTTCATTCGGCTCGAAATTACGTTACGCTGTTTATAATAAATTTAGGGTCAAGACTAGATAAGAACTAAGATAGAATAGTTAAATCTAGCGATGACAGTTAATTACAAGCAGTTTGTTCGCGCTCGAATTTCTCGTGCTAAATTTCGTCAAATTTTGCGCTCCTTTGCGCTTGATCTGACCGCGATACAAATAGCTGCTTTGACTAATCTTAACCGCAATACGGTTAATCGTTATTTGACATTAATCCGCCAATCGGTCGCCGACTTTTGTGAACACGAATCACCTTTTTCAGGTGAGATCGAACTGGACGAATCCTATTTCGGTTCACGATATGTGAGAGGCAAACGCGGGCGCGGAGCGCTGGGTAAAACAATCGTCTTTGGAATCTATAAACGGAACGGAAAAGTTTATACCGAGATTGTCCCGGATGTGACCAAAGACACGCTGATGCAAATAGTTAAAGGCAAAGTTAATTTGCAGAGCGTGATCCATACCGACGGCTTTCGATCCTATGACGGCATCGTTCACTTAGGCTATCAAAAACATTATCGAATTCTTCATTCGAATGATAAATTTGCCGAAGGAACGAATCATATCAACGGCATCGAAGGATTTTGGGGATATGCCAAAGTGCGGCTCGTTAAGTTTCGCGGCGTATCAAAGAACACTTTCTACTTGCATCTGAAAGAGTGCGAGTTTAGATTTAATTATCGCCAGGATGACTTGTATGAAATTTTGCTGAAAATTACCAGGCAAATCATTTTCTGCTAGTCATGACCCTTATATTTATATATAAGAAGTTACCGGTATTAACAATTACCGGTCTTGATAACTTCCGTTGTCAAGACCGGTAATTGTTAATAACCGCAGCCAAATTCAATTATGTATGAAACTTCAGAAACACGCTTTACAGAACCGGTTCATTAAAGACCTTGGAGTCTAAAAGATTATAAAAACCATCGAAGCTTTTGTTACCGAATTTTCTTTGTTTGGAGTCTGCCGGAGTTTTGTAATATGCTGAAAATATGAAATTATTTTCAAGGCCATTTTGGCTGCTTCAACCGATTGATGTTCAAATTGTACCCGAGCAGACGGACGATGCAATAGGTCCCTGCCGGATTATTGCCGCCGATTATTACGAAGATTCTGACGAGGAAAATTGCGAAGAAATCGCTTTTTTTGATACATTTCCCGAGGCGATATATTGGCTCGAGAATAACCATTTCGCGCCCATGGCAACCGGCAAAATGGATGGAATCTACCGAAATCTAGATGCAGTCGATTGGTTCAATCAGTATACTTTAACTCAAATTCCGAAGCCAAAACCAGCTAAACCGCAGGTTGAAATATCGCCGGCGGTTAAACGCAGAATAATTGAATTAATGGGGGCATAATAAAATATGTTCTTAAACCAATTTTAAGGGCGGTAATTTTTAAGCATGCTTTAGAAAATTCTCCTGAAGCCTACTATGTCGAAAATAAGGATAGTATAAAAATAACAGCTTCGGTTTCCGCATTTAATTTTTCGCGGAAACCGAAGCTGTTATTTTATGCTTGTTATTGACCGAAACTGTTTTACAAATTTTTGTCGAATTCCAGCATTTCGTTCCACAGATTTACTACGTCATCGTGCAGAAAGTAAAGTTTCTTAGTACTTCCTTCACCTCCTTCGATTGGCGAAATAAGGTCCAGTTTCCGCAGGCGATTGAACTGTGCTGGAGTTATCTCCAGGTATTCAATAGCTTCTGCCAGCGTCAAGTCGTTTCGTTTGACTTCATAAAATCTGATAAATTTATTCACATTCATATTTTTGTATTTCCTCGCGAGAGATAATTTACTGCAAAGGTTTTTCATTTTCGTGTAAAGAAAATGTTACTTGCCTTCATCTCATGAGTAGGAAAAATATATGAATAAAGCTAGTCGCGGATGCGTATCTGCTGAAATAATTATCGTAAATTATTATAAATTGAAAGCTCTGCGTTTGTTTGCCTATTCGATCAATAAAAACGGGGTTGAACTTTATTATTGAATTTAGTGATTACTGTAGATTTCTGGAAAATGTCACTGCCGCGGCAAATTTATATTTTGCAATGAGTTGTAGACATTTGGTAGATACTCGTGCCTCTTTTGTGTGACACTTTGAACAGCTCGCACAAAAGCAAGTTTTACAAGATTTGAATGCGGCTAAAAGCGGCAACTGAAAGTATTAAATTTGCCCCTGCAGAGTAAAGCAAATTAATTTTTAGAAAAATCCAAATATATAATTTCTAAGTTAGTGTCGACACTAAAAATCCTTCCCAAATTTTATAGAGTAAAAAATTTTAATCGTTATCCCAAAATTCGTTAATTGAGATTAAAAAAGTTAAATGCACAATTGAATTGATTTTAAGATTTCAATAATCCTTCAATGCCGGCTATTACAAAGGTAGCGCTGCGACAAGAAGGTTAATCGGGCAATTCTAACGGCACAGCTGCGGCTGTGTGCTTCTTTTATCTTTTATGTTGGTTTGGAACGGTTTTGCACTCTAACTAGCACACGGGCGAATGTCGCGGAAGTAAAAAGAATTTCATTCTACTTAAAAATTCCGGCGCTAAATTGAAATTGTCTTTTAATACCAGCGAGCCTGTTACAACTTTTCCATTGGTAATACTCCTTGTTATCTAAGCGGTTTCCAAAATCCTTTTTATTGTGTTCTGCATTGCCTGTTTGAAACCGTCATCTTTCGACATCAGCCGGTAGAGGTCGAGTTCATTTTTTCTTTGTTTACCCATCACGTCTTCAAAAATCCTGCTGAAAGCAATTTCCCTGTTTTGCGCATCCGGGTTTTCGGCATATTTTTTATCAAAGTCCGGATGGTTTTTTATGTTTTCAGCCAGATTTACAAATTTTACGCGCTGTTCTTCGGGTGTGGCGTTCCAGCCGTGAAACCAGCGCTCGTTGAAATTTTTGACAATGGCTTCGAGCGCGTCTTCGTCCGTATCTTCGCCGAACGCGCCGCGCGGGTTTGGGTTTTGCGCTTCGAGTTCACTCGCCGAAGAATCCAGATTTATAGCGGCGTTTAGTTTGACGCGTTCCAAACCGTAGGTAGACAGATCAACCGAATTGAGCAGCTCGTCGAGCGCATCGGCAGCCGGATCGCTGATAACCAGTTTTGGGACGAGGAATTTTAAGAACCAGAACAGCTGCTCCCATCTAACAATTTCATAGGGCATAATCGAAGCCATCTGCCCGTAGATTTTAACAAACTGCTTTGCCTTAATCTTAAAGTCGGCTTTCTCCTGATCAAGCAGTTCTAGTTCGCTGTTAAATCTTTCCGCGGCACAATCGATAAGCGGGCTTAACTCCTCTGCACCTGCGCTCTTAAAATATCTTCCGACAAAATCTTCTACTTCCGCCCATTCATAAACACCCGCCTCATCGAGGCTGCTTTTTAATTCGTGCAAAACGTTAATGTCGGTAGCTTCGCTTAATGTAGTTGCCGTATAAAACGGGTCAAACGCTTTTTTTATTTCATCTATCGAGTTAAAGAAATCGAGTACAAATAAATCTTCCGACTTCTTGCCTAATTTATCCGATGAACGGTTCAGTCTCGATAAGGACTGCACCGCCTGAACGCCCTGCAGCTTTTTATCAACATACATTGCCGCCAGCTTGGGCTGGTCGAAGCCGGTTAAATATTTGTTGGCGACAACTAAAATACGGTAATCGTCCGCATCGAATTTATCGCGCGTATCGTTTTCAGGGAAGCCATTGATGCCGGCTTCGGTGTATTCGATACCGTCAACTTTTTTAGCGCCCGAAAACGCTATTACAATCTTGAAAGGACTACCCTTATCCTCTACCATCCGCCGCAAAGTTAAAAAATAACGAATCGCCGATTCGATACTTTGCGTTATGACCATCGCTTTTGCTTTGCCTTTTAATTTTTTGGTATTGACTACTTTTGATAAAAAATGGTCAAGCATAATTTCGGCTTTGGTGTGGATGGTTTGTTCGTGGCGCTCGACAAAGGCGCGCAGCTTCTTCTGGGCTTTAATGGTCTCAAAAAGAGGGTTCTCTTCGATTGATTTCTCTATTTCGTAATAGCTGCGGTAAGTCGTGTAATTTGCCAGCACGTCGAGAATAAAGCCTTCTTCGATAGCCTGTTTCATCGAATACAAATGAAAAGCCCTGAAACTTCCGTCCGGCTGCGCTACGCCGAATTTTTCAAAGGTTCCGTTCTTCGGCGTCGCGGTAAAAGCCAAATATGAAGCGTTTTTGCTCATCCGGCGCGAGCGCATTATTTCTAAAATTTTATCCTGCGCGTCCTGCTCGTCCTCGCCTTCGCCGCCCGAACCGATGGCGCGGTTCAAATTGTCGGCTGCCGTACCGCTTTGCGAGCTGTGGGCTTCGTCGATAATGACGGCGAACCGCTTGTCGCTTAAATCGGCGATGCCGTCGACGATAAACGGGAATTTTTGAATCGTTGTAATGATGATGCGCTTGCCGCCCTCTAAACTCTGTTTTAATTCCTGGGAGGAATACGCGGGCGCGACGATGTTTTTAACTTCTGAAAACTCGCGGATGTTTTCCCGCAATTGTTTGTCGAGCAGTCTTCTGTCGGTAACGACAATTACCGAATCAAAGAGCGGGCTTCCCATTCCTTTGCCGCCCGCGGCGGTTTCGTTTAAGGGATACGTTTCGATAAGCTGATACGCCGCCCAGGTAATCGAGTTTGATTTTCCCGAACCCGCCGAATGCTGAATTAGATAGGTTTTCCCGACACCGTTTTTTCCCGCATCATCGACGAGTTTCCGCACCACGTCGAGCTGATGATAGCGCGGAAAAAAAAGCGTCTTTTTCGATAAGGGTTCGCTTTCCTTACCGTCAAAACGAACGAAATGCTGAATGATATTGGCGACGCTTTTCCTTGTTAAAATATCTTCCCAGAGATAGGCGGTTTTATGCCCGTTCGGGTTCGGCGGATTTCCCTTGCCGAAATTGTTGCCCAAATTGAAAGGAAGAAAAAATGTCCCCGCGCCGTTTAATCGCGTAGTCATATAAACTTCGTCGGTATCGACAGCCAGATGAACCAGACAGCGACCGAATTCTAACAGCGGCTGCCGGTTATCGCGTTTTAGTTTGTACTGGTTTTGCCCGTGAATGCGCGCGTTTTGCCCGGTCCAGTGGTTTTTAAGTTCTATCGTGGCGAACGGCAAGCCGTTGACGAAGAGAACCATATCGATTTCTTCGCGCGGGTTCTCAAGCGAATAGCGCACCTGCCTTGTCGCGCTGAATTCGTTTTTGGCGAAGTTTTCCTTGACGGTCTTGCCGCTCGAAGCCATCGGCAATTGATAAAGCAAGGTAAAATGCGCGTCATCAACTTCTAAGCCTTTTCTAAGAAGACGCAAAACGCCGTATTTGCGTATCAAGCGGTCGAGGCGTTCTAAAATCCGCAGCTTCCAATCGCTCTGGCGTTGGAGCTTTGCCAGTTCATCGCCCTGTGTTTGTGATAAGAAATGCCAGAAGCGCGTTTCGTCCAAAGCATATTTGGCATTGAAATCTGCGGGCGTTCCCGTCAAATAACCGTTGTCGTGAAGGTGTGTTTCGATGGCGGTTTCGAGCGCCGCTTCATTTGTTTGACTTGGCATAATGATTTTTCATTTTGCGTTTTAATTGTCGCTAATCTTAAATTTTCCCGTGACCGCGCTGTTTATCAAAACGGCTTTGTATTCTTTTAATTTCTCGATTTCTTTTTGTTTACAGGAAATAGCTGTTTCAATTTTCTGGTTAATTTTTTCTACATATAAAACAATTTCGTTTTGCTCGGACAATGGTGGAAGGGAAAGTAACAAAACACCGAAATCATTAAATCTAAAGTCCGTCGAACGCTCTCTTATACCTTTCGCTAAAGATTCAATAAAACCGTCTTTTGCTAATTTTCTTAAAAACAACGCATAGAAATAAGGATTTACTTTTTCATCGTTTTTGGAAACACATACTGAATAAACTGGTGTTGATTTTCCATCAGAATCAGAAACACCAATTGCACCGGCAAACGCATCCATATTGTGAATGACTAAATCGCCCTTTCTGATTCCTTGATAACCGTGTTCCTGTAGAGCATTTGTAAAGCCTTCTGTCCTTCGGTTAGACCTAAGCGTTACTTCTCCATCTCTAAAACAAGTTACAATTTCATCTGTATTTCTTACTAATCTTTTTTGCTTTTCAAAAAGCCACTTACCCTTTTCAACTTCCCAATGTTCAGGAATTTCGCCAATCCAATCAACGCCGCTGTGTTTCAATTTGACGTTTGGGTTCAGTCCGCGAGTAACGGCTTTGTGAATGAGAATTTGCCGACGTTCTTTTAAGAGTTCGATGAGCCGTTCTTTTTGGGCAATCGCCTGTTCAATCTGTGCCGTCTTGCGGTCGAGAAATTCGGCGATGGCGGTTTGCTCGGAAATCGGCGGCAATAACACGGTAACTCTTTTGAAATCCTCATAGTGCATATCCCATTGTCCAATTCTCACGCCGTAAGAAATTCGATTATATTCACCTATAAAAGAATTGCATCGAAGTAATCGGTGAAGAAATTCCGAATAAACTTTTCTCGACGTAATTTTACAAGTGATATATGCAGGACTAACAATGCCTTTGTGCGAGCTAATTCCCATTGAACCTTGCCAAGCCTTCATTTTATTAACAACTAAATCACCTTTTTCAACTGCTTTGTAAGTGGTTGTATCAAGCGATGTTGCATTGTGGTTGTCGTCACGCGAATCTTTTGGAATAACTCCAAACTCTCGATAAACTGAAAGAACTTCAAATTCTGGATGATTCTTGTCGCTTTTAAGTTCCATAATTGAACCAAGCGAAACGGCTTCCCAATGTTTAGGAATATCGCCGAGCCAATCAACACCCGAATCTTTGTAGCTGTCGTATCGCGGAAAATTATTCATAACCTTTTAACTTAATGAAAGAATCTCCTTAATCAAACCGTCGCTTTCGGCTTCGAGCCGCATAATATCGCCGGTTACTTCTTCAATTTCCCGCAAAGGTTTATGGCGATAAAAGTATTTGTTAAAGCTGATTTCATAACCGATTTTAGTGGCATCGAGATTTATCCACGCTTCACCCACATGCGGCTTTACTTCGCGGCAAAAATATTCGTAAATGTCGTCGGCAAGCGGAACATTTTCCGTGTCGCGCAAATCGCTTTCGGTTTCATATTCGATAAATTCGCCCGCGTTTTCCGCCGCCGCGTAATATCCGTAATCGGCAAGCTGATGTTCTTCGCAAGCTAAATGCTCAAGCAGTTTTTCCAACCGCTCGCCGGAAAGTTTCGTAACGCTTTTGATGACCTTTTCAGCTGTCGCATCATACCAGCTGACCGTTCCTAAAATCTGATTCTTTTCCGAACCCGACAATTTCAATTTCTGCCCTTTTGCAATGTTATTGACCTTTGCAGAAAATACATTGAAATCGTTGTATTCATCCGTTCCAACGGCGTTCATCAGGTGATTAGCGACTTCAAGCAATTCAAGCTGTTTCTGCCAGGTCTGGCGGCTCGTCAAAGCCTTGGATTGTTTGGCGTTCAAGTTCAAATCATGTTTTTCACAGTAATCCAGAATGTCTTTTTCATACTTTGAGAGATTTTCATAAAGATCAATTCCAAATTCGGCAAAAGCCCAAACCATCGGTTCGCGCAAAGATTTATCAAAACGCAGTTCGGCAATGCGTTCGGGCGTAAACTGCGCTTTCAGGCGCTTCGGGCGTTCAACGGTAACTTTGTAGTAACCGAAGTCACTGTTATCAAAAATTTGACTGGCAATGCCGTTTTCGCCCGTTCGTTCAGTCGCCGACATTTCTTTGTAAGTTTTGACGATTTCGGCAATATGTTCGGGCGCAAACTCGCAATTTTTAGCGCCAAGATTTTTACGAAGTTTGCGGAAAAGCTGCGAAGCGTCAATCAATTGAACTTTGCCTTTGCGATGCGCGGGTTTGTTGTTTGAAAGAAGCCAGATATAAGTCGTAATGCCCGTATTATAAAAAAGGTTGTTGGGCATTTGAACGATTGCTTCAAGCCAATCGTTTTCGATAACGTAACGCCGGATATTGCTTTCGCCGCCGCCCGCATCGCCCGTAAAAAGGCTCGAACCGTTATGAACCGAAGCAATACGACTGCCTGACGCGCTTTGATTCAATGGTTTCATCTTGCTGACCATTTCCATCAAAAACAGTAATTGCCCGTCGGACGAACGCGGCGTAGCGTCGGCGTCTTCTTCGTTTCCCCGGTAATCTTTGAGCTTAATCTGAAAGCGCGGGTCGATAATATCCTTACCGTCTTTAATATATTTCAAATCGCCCGCCCAGGATTTTCCGTACGGCGGATTCGAGAGCATAAAATCGAAGTTCGTTCCGGCAAATTCATTGGCGGCAAGGGTCGAGCCAACCCGAATGTTTTCCGGGTTGTTGCCCTTTATCATCATATCGGATTTGCAGATGGCGTAAGTTTCGTCGTTTATTTCCTTGCCGTAAAGATAAACGTCGCCCGTCGCCCGAATTTCGCCCGCATCGTCTTTTATAAAATTCTGCGATTCGGTCAGCATCCCGCCCGAACCGCACGCCGGGTCGAAAATCGTCATAACCGGCGGCAGATTATCTTTAACCGGCTCGAAAACGACGTGCGTCATAAGTTCGATAACTTCGCGCGGGGTAAAATGCTCGCCGGCTTCTTCGTTATTGTCTTCGTTAAATTTGCGGATTAGCTCTTCAAAAACGTAACCCATACCAAGATTGGTTAGCGGCGGCAGCTTGCGCCCGTCCGGGTCATTCTTCTCGAACGGCGTCAGGTTGATGTAATGCGCTGTAAATTTCTCTACAACGTTAAGCAAAACGTCTTTTGACGCCATATGCCGAACCTGGCTTTTCAGTTTGAATTTCTCGATAATTTCCTTAACATTCGATGAAAAACCGTTCAGGTAATCTTCAAAATTCGCCTGCAAAATCTGCTGGCTGTTAGTCGCCGTATCGTAAAGTCGCTGCAGCGTCCATTCACTAATGTTGTAGAAAACATACCCCGAAGCCCCGCGCAGCCCGTTTTCGTCCCATTCGGTAAAACCGGCTTCATCGCGCTGGAAAGATAATTCTTCCATCACCGCGTCTTTAGTCGGCTCGAGCAATGAATCAATTCGCCGCAGCACGACCATCGGCAAAATAACGTCGCGGTATTTGCCGCGTACGTAAACATCGCGCAGACAATCGTCGGCAATCGACCAGATAAAAGAAACAAGTTTATTGTGAACGGCGGTATTCATAAATTCTTTAGATAAAAGCGAACTTCCAAAACTATTTTATAAGAGTTATCCGGTAAATTAAGGTTACGAAAATTTTAGCGAGTTGCTCCGGTAACTATTTATTGCCTTCAACTTACCAAAGAAACTAAAATTCGGCTACACAATAAATTTTAAGAATGCTTGCAAAAGATTATTTTCTCCGTGGTTATTGATAATTGAATTTGCTCCGGTCGTTTCAAATAAAACTTCAGAAGCGTTCCGAAGTTCTCCGTATCTGTGGAGAGTGTGCGACTGATTTACCTCACGAGTAATGGCGGCAGCGTCGAATGGTACGACGAGAAAATAAGAGCGCCGGCAGCACGAACTTCACTGCGCTGTTTGTAAAAAGCCGAGGGTTTCATAACGCCGAGTGCCAGCATTTTTTGGTATCCGTATATGTCGCAAAGCCGAAGAAAGCCTGCCAGGCGTTGAAGTTTACTGCTGTAACCGTAACCTTCTTGAAGCTTATCGACGCGGGTATCAATGCTGACAACCGGTTCGTGCAGACTTAATGCTTCGACCGCGTTGGTCAGCACCCTTTTCGCAATATCAAAGTTAAGCAAACTTTGCGCCGTATAATCGGTCAAACCAAATTGTTTGAAGGCTAATTGTTTAACCGCTTCGGTTGAGCTGAAACGCGCTTCGAGCCGCAGAATTCCCCGCGCCCTTTCAAGCGTTTCCATCGTCGCTTTCCCTTTTTTAAGGAGGTTCGCCGTTTCCCGGCTTTTGTCGTAGCAGTAAATTTTCCGGCTTTTGTTGAAAAACTCGACCGTTTCGATTTTGCCGATTAGTCTCCGTTTCAAATGTGCCGGTTCCGCTTCCGATGCAGCCTGCAGATACGAGTAAATACGATTTTCGCCAACCGAAAAATTATAGCAAAAATCAACGCGCCCCACTTTTGCCGCGGATGCGTTAAACGGGACCCCGAAATGTTCTGAGGCGAATGCGCCGGCTTGCTTAAGCGATTCCTTTAGCTGGGATTCGTTGAGCATTTGAACGTTGTTTCCGTAAATAAGTTTAGGCAGCGAAGCTTCTATAGACAGATAATGCTTGCCGTCAGCCGCGGCAAAGTAAAATAGCGTCGGAGAATATGTATTATCTCCGACGCGATAATATGCCCGGGCGTTTTGCCATCTAAATTTCAGAAGTGCGCTTTTAGGCGGCGGCGAAGCTTGAATTCGCAGCAAAATACTATCGATCATTCTACCACCACGCTTTTGTCATTTGACCCGAATTTTGAAAGAATCTCGGGCAGTTTATCGAGCGTTGTTCGGATATACTGCAACTGCAAATCAAGCATTCGTGAAACGGCGACGGCAGTATATTCCGGCATAAGCTCGATTCCGACTCCAACACGTCCGGCAAGGTGCGCGGCGTATACTGTTGTGCCGCTGCCCATCATCGGGTCAAAAACGATACCGTCTTTTTCAAGGAAAATTTCAATCAGCCGCCGGTAAACCGTTACCGATTTCGGAGTCGGATGCGTATTACGCGGCAATTTTCGCCCTGACTGCTCAAGCACGTTGTCGTCAAAAACATTTGTAAGCGCGTTGCCGCCATTCCAAAACCGCAACCCTTCTCCGGTCCAACCGAAAAGTGCTTTCTCATAACCCCTCTTTAATTTCGCCTTGCTTTGCCGCAGCCCTTTTTTGACCCAGATAATATCATCGACACTTTCTCCTAAACGCAGGCTGCAAAGCGAGTCGACCATTGCATACCCTTTCCTCCCGCACCAGACAACGTACACTGAACCGGGAAGTAAAGTCTCGCCGGAACTTAGAAAAGTCGTGTCGACAAGTTCGTGGTAATCTCCTAACGAAAGATTATCGTTCGGAATTGTATTGAATTTGTCAGGAGCTTTTTTGTTAAAGGACGCGCCGCTTATGTAGTTAACGTTATAGGGCAAATCAATTATTAATAAGCCAGCTTTTCTTGTAGCAAAAACAATTTTACGAAACTTCCTGCAGCGCCCGTCTCCGTTGTAGATAATATGCGGAAACGCCATATCTTCAGAAAAGAAAAGAAAAACTTCGCCTGGCCGAACCTTTATTTCGTTGTTAATAATTTGCGCGTTAGCTAAAGTTTCTTCTTCAGTTTCCTCCTGCATCCTACTTTCTTTATCGCGATTTTCATTAATACCGGCGACTTTCATCTCGTACATTTTGCCGCCTCTTATAAATAGGCGGTCTTTTATCTGCGCAAGTTTCGCAGATGCAAGCGAGGAGTCGGCGAGCATCTCTTTCCTGACACCGGCAATCGTGCGACTGCTTCCGCCGCAGTAGAAGGCGACAATAGGATCGGACCATCGCCAATTTTTTAATAAAAAAGAGCGTGTATTTTGCCGCTTTTCCTCGGGGCTCAGCGGTGTTGGATGATCTGCATTTGCAAGTAATCTAAGCCGGAGGACATCATCAAATTTGCCATTTGTTATGACCGCTCGAATAAGAGGACGGTAGCACCTTAGATGAGCCAGCAGCCGGTAATAACCATCTGCGAGAAGCAATTCTCCGTTCGGCGTGCGAACCAGAATAATCGGCGGCAGATCGTAGCCGGCGCGAAGCTTTGCGATCAATTCGTTTATCTTTTCTTCATCGTATTTTTGACGGATTTTTAATATATTGTCTTGCTTTATTTTAGCGACTTTGATTTCTTCAATTTTAGAATTGTCCGTTAGTAGACTGAAAAGAATTTCCTTATCAGTATCTACGAAATTATCGACAATCCGGATTAGCGATTTGTCTTCATTTGTCTTTTTATTTTTTCTGCGTTTTGGCAGTTTTATTTTAGAGATTGGCGGAATATACATTTAATTTAAGTCCTCGCTTGTGTGCCAAGTTTCCGCCATTAAACAAACAATTAACTTTTCTTGTATCGCCGCTTTTTAAGGCGCAGTTTGCCCGCCGCGCCGGTTGAGCGCGTTTTGAAAATCGGTAAAATGTGCGATATTTTTAGAACGCGAACCGTTTATAGCTACGGCTGTGGCGCTTCTTTGATCAGTTCCCTGTTAATTGAACGGTTAAAACTTCAAAAAATAAAATTTCCGATGCGGTGCCAGTAACTGCGCCGCAATTTAATTCAGCCAGGTGTTTAAGCCTTTTTTATAGGAGACTTTGCTCCCAAGGGCTGTATTTCACAATTTTGTAAATACTCCTCGACGTGCCGGGCATCGAAAAACACCCGGCGATTGACGCGGTAGCAGCGCAGTTTGCCCTGCCGAATCAGGCGCCATGCCGTTGTGCGCGAAAACGGTAAGTCTTCAAATCTCAGAAGGTTGGTGTCGAGTTTGTCGTTCATATATCAAATTTCCGTTTCTGCCCTCTGGCTTCTTTTTATAATTTAATTACCCTAAAAGACTGGTTTCTTTGTTTCTAAGAATCAGTTTTTGTAATCGCCGACGAAACATATCTGATAGTTTCAATCGTTATCGACGTTTTATAGATTTGCACAATAGCTTTAAACAGAAATGAAAATGGGAAGCGGAAATTAACCTTAATTTCCGCTTCCCATCGCTTTCCAAGCTTTTTACTAAATTTTGATTTACGTTCGCAAGTAGTGTCTTAGCAGTTTGTCCCTTCCACCATTAAAGTCTAAACCGCAAACCGAAATTCGCCTGCGAAGAGTTTTAGTGGATACTTTAAGTTGATCGGCTACTGCAATCCGGGTAACTTTGCTTTCATATTCAAATGGTCCGTGTTTCTTAATCATTTTCTGACAAACTATTTTAATGGCGTTTCTTATTTGGTCTGCTAATCGTTTTTCTTCTACGGCTTCTTCGTCGGGTAAAGGAAGATTGGTGCTTCCCTGCCGGCGACCGGCTGTAAATAAAAACAATTCGTTTATTCTTTTTTGCAACTCCGCGCCTAAAGCGCTAATGGCAGCGCTTCGATCTTTGACGCTAATTGTCGAGTGCGGTGAAAACCTGAGAGCCATGTTTCGGGCATATAACTCGGTTAATGCCGAATTAGTAAATTCGAGCATATCGGCGACAAATCTCGGATATTGTAAAAAAACCTCCTGATTATAAAATTCGTCGCGCGCCCATATGACTTCAAGAAAAAAAACCTGGATCGCCTGTTCGAGGTTGTAGCCGTTTTTATTAATAATCCTATCGATTGCCGCAGCCGGAACGTCAATTATTTCTTCGAAAGCATTGTAAAGCGCTTGCTCAATAGCTGAACTCTCGTAGCAGTAAGTCAATATTGTCCCCGGGCTTTCCAGCTTTTGATTGCCTTGGTAGATTGAACGCTTTGGTGTATGAACAGACAAAAGTGTTTTAAGCGAGATGGCAAGACAGTTTGGAAGATCGATAAGGGAAATTTTAATAAACCCTAAAATCGGGTAAAGCGACTTTAATACAAAAGGCTGCAGACCAGGTTCACTTTTAAATTCTTCAGAAGGATTATCGACGTTTTCAAGGCGCGGCAAATTCCAACAGAAGTATAATTGGTTGTCTTCAATACATGCCGCTAAATATTTACGCGTGCGGTCGGCAGGTGCTACTTGAAGTTCAGCTTCCATTGTCTTCACATATTTAATGTTTTCAGGTTTTACTGGAAACTTCTTTTTTTTTCCGCTTACCGGTTCAGAGTATTTACGGTCCAAATCAGTGAAGAAATCTTTAATGCCGGCAGCGTTCTTTATTTGGTTAAATTGCGATTGAGGTTCATTTTCTGTTATACAAATTGTTTTGAGGGTTGCTGCAGAACCCGACTCTGCGGGTATAGTGACGGTTAAACGAAATTCCTGAATTCTGCTGTTGTGGTAAAAAATTTCGCCACACTTAAAAATAGCCTGTTCGGGAATTTCGATTTCGCAGGAAACAGATGATTCAAAAAAAACATTAATAATTTCCTGACCCAAATCAACGGCAATTGAAGCGCTTCCTTTATTCTCAAGTTTTTCATTCAAAACGATCCCGCAAAACAGTTGTTCAGCTTTCTCCATACATTTGTCTTATCTCACAATTACCTTGAAGCAATGAGATTTTCTGAAAAGTTTAGAAACGAACAAATCTTTACCGTAAAAATAATACAATAAGTTTATCGTCAATATTTGCTTTTGATCCGTGCCGTCTTTTAAAGAAACTGACTTCCATAACTAATCAGGTAGCTTGCTTTTAAGACATAGCATTTTATTGGATTATTTAGAAATAAAAATTACGAAACCTAGCAACTCAGTTTGGATAACTGCAAAGTGCTTACCAAACATACGCCGCAACAGCCTAATTAACCATTGGTGCTAGTTTGAAAAATGCTAAGTTGTTGAAAATAAAAGGAGACATATTTTACGTTGAGAGCAATTTCGGCAAATCTCAATAGATTTTAGCAAATTTGCAAAAAATCTCTTTAACCGAATTGTTAAGTTCTTTATTTTCAACATCACAAACTAGTGCTTTGTAATCTAAGTTTTTGCACTTACTTTTTCATAGTGGCGATTTAACTTCACTCGTGCTTGATTGACGGAAAACTGCCACCGGATTTTGATTTCCAACTCTTCCCGTTCTTTGACAAT
>JAABUN010000530.1_pt1 | contig 97820 bp, 61 predicted proteins | sample 5559311 | NCBI WGS metagenome assembly JAABUN01 (sample SAMN10711877, study PRJNA513370) | rock metagenome | isolation source: Antarctica rocks | place: Antarctica: Victoria Land, Siegfried Peak sud | reverse complement strand
ATTTTGTACATTATGTAAGGACCGAAAAAAACTAATAAGACTCCAATTAATACCATGATTTAATTTATATTTTATAAAGATTTGTATTTCAGTACAGTACATACAAAGCGTTAGCATGTATATTTAATATATTGTTTCAGTTAAATGTATTGTCACAGTATGAGTATGCTGAAATTAAACGTTTTTTTATGTAATTTCTTATTTACACTTACCTTGAAATAAGAATAATAAAGGCTTTTTCTAAGTAAATTTTTTTTTTAAGACGTTTTGCTTTAAAGTAGACATAGTAGTATTTATACAAAACTATAAAATAATTACAAAGAAGGCACTATATTTGGTTTTGGTATGTATTAAATTTTAAACATGATTACGAGAAAAAGGTTTTTTAATATTATTCATTTTAAAATGGTATTGTACATTTTGTATATAAAAATCTTAAAATGCATTATTTTTAAAAAATTATACAAAAAACAAACATTCACTTTAAATTACGTGTTGTGTTGTAATGCATAAAAAATTACTAATGTGTCTATAACTAGTTTATGTTAAAAAATTTAATTAATTAGTATCAAAGAAAGTTGCATATTAAAATTAAACTTACAATTTTAATTATTTTTTTTGTTTTGTGTAATAACAATACTTACTTTAAAAATACAAAAAACATTTATTTTTATTTAAGGTTTATATGTACCTCCTATAAGTGATTATTTGAAAAAAAACTTAACGTCTTTATTATATTATAATTGCCTACCAGTAAACATAAAAAAAAAATTATAATTTAAAATATAATTTTTTCTATAGTCGCATATAAACATTTTTTGCAGACGCATTAACATAAAACCCGCATATTACTGTGTATTAGTTAAACTTATAAAAAAACTTTTTTTTTATGGGTACGGTGCGTAAAACAAAAATTACAGATACGTATAACTACTTATGTATTTTGCAGATTGTTTAATGTAAAAACAAACGAGCGTGTATAAAATTGAATATTTTTTATTACATATAATAAAAAATATTCAATTTTTAGTATTTAAAATAATTTTATAATTTTTATTTTTTATAAAATTATTTAAATCATAACACACATTATAAATAATATTAAGTAAAAAAATATAAAAAATTATTTTAAATTATGTAGTTAGTTCAAGTAACCATTGTTTTATAAATATATTTATAAAAAAAATGTAAAACATATTTTTTAATGTGTGTATAAAAAGAAAACTACCTAAAAAAAAAAAAAAATTTATTTTTTGTGTTTTTATGTTTGTTTGGAACGGCTTTTCTTTAATGAAATATTTATTATAAAATATACTTTAATTTTTATATGCAGATTACACATATACACATAAAAAAAAATGTAAATATAAAAATGTTTACTTTAATTTAATTCATATAGCCTATAAAACACATATCTTATTTTTTTATACAGAAACATACACTAAAATATAATTCATGTAACGTAGAAACACATTTCTGATATTTTATTTTTATTTAAATATACAGGTAAATCTTTTTACGTATAACAAACAGTGCAGTTATATTTTTTAAAAAAAAAAGTTGTGTAATAAAAAATTAAATTTAGAAAAAATGCTTATTTGTAACTTAGAAAAAAACGTTTTTATGCAATGCATGAAAAAAAACATTTAGTTTTATTATTTTTTTATATATGCCTGCTAAAAAAAATACTATTTTTTGCAAAAAAAATTTAACGTATAAATTAAAAACAAAAATATGCATATACAAATAATGTATCATGAAAATCGTGCATATATTTATTTGTATATATTTTATCTCAGTATTTTTTTTAATTTACAACTTTAAAAAAAAAACTTTTTATAAAAAAATTCATACTTTGCATACAAATTTAATTTAACGTTAAACTTGCAAGTTTATATTTTATTCATGTATAAACTATATTAAAATAAAAAACTTACATAACTCTAGATTTACACAAAAACATAACACATACCCGGTTTTTACACTACAAAAAGAAAATTACGTTTACATATTCAATACAAAAACGCAATTATAGAAAAAAATAAAGCAAGACTGTAACTTTTAAATATTGTAAATATATATGCTTTATAAATAAAAAAAAAATAAGCAAGACTGTAACTTTTAAATGTTATAAATACATTGAATGTATTTAGAATTTTAATGCAATTACAACAAAATAAATTATTATGGTATATAACATAACTGTAGTTATGTTGTATATAGAAAAACAAATAAATAATATTAAAAAAACAAAATTTTTATAAAAAAAATTTAAGGCATGGTTGTATGCTGCTATAATATACTTTTAATCATTAATATATATGCAAAATACATGACCGCAACGTTATTTGCTTTGTACAGCATGAAAATATATTTTGTTTTACATGTTTAAAGGTTGCGCATGTTTATATAAACATGCGCAACCTTGCAATGGATTTTAAAACATATAACATTAAACTTACACATCATGAAAAAAGAAACCGAGAAATATAACAAACTTATCACACAATACAAATTTAATTAAATATTAAATATAATTATGTAAAAAAGACTTTTTAATGTAACTCAGATTAAATATTTAAGGACAGTATTATTAGTTTTATAGTACTCTATTTAAAGAAAATTTAAACAATTAATCATTTTTTTTTTTTCCAGAAAAAAATGATAATTTATTCATCTGCTTTACAGATAATTTATTCATCTGCTTTACAGATAATTTATTCATCTGCTTTACAGATAATTTATTCATCTGCTTTGCAGATAATCTATTCATAAAAAAGCGGTTTTAAAACAAAAACGCTTATTGTTTAAAACTACTTTATTGTTGTTTAATCACAATTTTTTATAATATAATTTTATAGTTGCATGTAAAAAATATAGTACTATATTATCGTACCCGTAGACACACTAGAGTCACGGTTTATTATACCATGTTTTGATTTTAAAAAATCAGAGTACTCGTTGTTATTAAACAAAGATTCATTATCCGAGTATACAATTTATACAGCATTTACGAAATGTCTAGTATTTAACACAACTTTGAAATATTTTATAACATGATTCACTTGTACTGCGCGTTCTTTAAAGAAATGAGGAACCACAACTGTTGTAGCTAAATCTATACCAATAAAATAACAGTACTTATTTGATAAGTAACTTATATCAATACAAATCACATGGTTAATTTTCTTTTTGTTTGAAAAACCAGCTACTTAAGTAACGTTGAAAAACTTTATTTGCAGACGCACTAATGACATACAATTAAAATATTTAGAAAAACGTGCTTCTGTACAGGGTATTACATTAGTAAGTAAGTACGTGTATTCACAGAAACAACGCAACTGTGTATTTACAGAAACAATGCAACTGTGTATACACAGAAACAATAGAACTGTGTATACACATTTACCGACTTAAGAGACGTTGCATAACCCAGGTTACATGACATTGACCTCACTGTAGACACATTATAATCTGTGACGACACAGAACTATTGTAAATGTGACCTTTTAAAACACTTTATTTAAAACTGAAAATACAGAAAAATAAAAAATTTTTTTTAGAAAAGCAGAAATTAAAAAAGATACATGGAAATCACTTTTCATGTATCCTATAAATTATATAAAACAGGTTTTCAACCTCTGGAGGGATAATGCTTTAGTATCCATAAATATACATCCATTAGTTAATGCGGAAAGACAAATGAAAATGGATTTATTCATTTCAGATATATTTAAAGGGAAAAATACGTTTCACAAAATCAAAAATGCAATTTATCATATTTATAATTCAACAAATACAAATGTTTCTATAAATGATACATCATCAAATAAAATATGGATTACTTGACGATATTTGTTCTAAATATCGTCAGACTTTAGTAAAATCGGTAAACAATCTACTGATTTAACCTACTTGAAAAGTACAATTTTTGGATATATCATTGTAGGAATTGTTTTGTCTATGTATGTAATAATACTGCCTTTATTATTATGTTTGCTTAATGCGCTTTGGACTGCATTAACATTAATAATAAATGGATTTTATTATAAAAAATATAATAAATTCTATTTTCTTTTAAATTTAAATGAAAACAGTACTTACAATAAAACAGTTACACGCAAATCGCGTTACGATAAATTATATGAATCTGTCAACCTTTATTTCATGTATAGAAATAGCTGTATTAAAATAGCTTTCACAGTCATCATGATAAAAATAGCTATAATGTATTACACTTATTACATACAAAAAGCTCGTTTAGCTGCTAACTTACAAATGGTTATAGAGAAAATTTTAGCTTTATATAATACTGAAACTATACTTCCATATAATGATGTTTCAGTGGATTTTCTTTTCAAGTTGCTTTAAAAAAATTACACTTTGTATAACGCATTATACTTTTTTGTAAAAACAGGTCCCATTTTAGAAACATGTACTATTGTGGCAATAGGGTTTGGTACTGGATATTTTGTGTTTAAAACAATTCTATTGACAAAAACATGTGTAAGTATAGTACATTTAGGTGTATTTAAATATATTGGTACAAAAGTAAAAAAAATATTTACGATTCCTGATAACGTAGACTCAACAAATGTTGATACTCCTGCTGAAAGCATGCTACGTGTAGATACAACTAATGTAGTTAATTACAATAGTGCATGTTCTCAAAATAGTGATAATATCACTTGGTGGAAAGCAATAATGAATAGAATGCCATTTTCAAGAATAAATAAAGATGGATCAGCTTCTACTGTTCCTGCTGAGAATGCAACTGCAAATGTAGCTAGTGATAATGCAGCTGCAGATGTAGCTAGTGAACATGCTAGTGAGAATGCAGCTGCAGATGTAGTTAGTGAACATGCTAGTGTTAGTGAATTCGCAGCTAATAGTAGCATTTCCGCTGGCGCAGCTAGTGAGAATTTAGATGTAGCTTACTACTACTGCTAGTGCTTTTTTTTTTATGGAGAGTACTGTAAGTAGATGTAGTGCAGACGCACTAATGCGTCTGCAAATTTTTGTAACACGTCTAAATCAAGATACTACTACTGCAAAGCAGTACTAGCTAAGCATAGGGCTTATGATACTCCTACTGCTTTGCATTTTTTTTTTAGGTTTCTGTGATGTTGTTATAGATACCTACGTTTTTCTACGTTTAAGCTAGGTAGTTGTGTAAACTGCTTTGCAGTTAATGCGTCTGCTTAACGTATAGTTAAAGGTTTAGTATCTATCCATTTTTTTTCATTATCGAAAATCTTTTATCTTTTATTGAATGTAAATTTACATGACATTTTAAAAACTTTACAGAAAATTCTTGGTGGTGTTAAAGTTTTTAAAAAATTAGATGTTCTTTCATATCTAAAAGTAGAACTGTCTTTATATTTTTCTAAAAACCATTCCCAATTTAATGTATCTAATATTTCTTTAGTGACACCTTTAAATTTAATAACTTTTTCAATTTTGTTATCATTTGTTTGATATGTATAGATATATATTTTAGGTGCAAGAAAAATAGCGTTTATGGTATCTTTTTCTAATTTACATAAACCTAATTTATTAGGAGAAATCATATATTCTGGTAGTGGTTTTTCTAAAAAAACGCTATCAGTATCACTATAAAAGCAATTATTATTTGGTATGTTTTTTAAATCATGCATATGAATTCTAGCATATCAAGTAATTGCTGCTGCAATTTGAACTGCAACATTCATAGTGTTTAATTTTATATTTATAGCTTTTTTTTTACTATAATATTCATCATGAGAAAAATCAATTTTTCTATATTTTATATCATGAGCCAGATTATTATTATATGAAACCATGTATTTATCATCAGCCAATTTATGAACTTTAACAATATTGTGATATATTTCAATTTTTTTATATTGTTGACTTGTAACAATTTTACATTCTTGTACAGTTTTCATCATTCCAAATCTGCCATATAAAGAATTAAGAATAAGTTTCATGATTAAATTAACACAATTATCGTTTGTTTTAATTCTTAAACTATATAATTCATTAACAAAATTATTAAATATTTTTTTTCGTTTAAAAACCCAACCATTTTTAATTTGTATTTTATATCCTGAACTAGCTGCTTTCTTTAACTGCTCTGAAAAATAAACACGTTGCCACTTTCCAGTTGGAAATATAGATACACCATTTTGTTTATATGGTAAAATAGGTGCTTTTAAATCCCCATAGTATTCAATATTTGCATTAAAAAAACCAAAATCATCATGTTGTAAAATATGATTTTGTTTATATCTTTTATACACTGGTTTACCAACAGGCATATCATTTAACATCATAGAAGGATATAATGAATTTACATGGTAATAATAAAGGTTTTCCGGTTTAGGTTTGTATACATCTACACCCCCCCCGAAGTAAGCTTTTCTAATGTACATATCTGTATTATCTTGTAATTTATATATATCATTGTTTTAAAGATATTTAGTGCGATAAATATAGGTAGAAATAGATGGTAAACTAATTTTTTTTGTTATATCTAAAAAAGGAAATAATGTATGAAAATATTTTTGTGCATTTACTAATATTTCATATAATAGTAAAACATCATGTTTCATATATTTCCCCATTTGTTTTTTAAAATCATTTAAATTATCAATATGCAATTCAGAAAAATTTATTTTTCCTTTTTTTCTTTCAGAATTACGACAAAAAGCTTTTTGTAATTTATCTAAGCTTTGTGGAAGGATTTTTAACGAATCAATAAACTTTAAATTTTTATATTTTATTTGAAAAATATCACCATTCCTAGATAAAATATCTGGATATGTATCATTACCATATAAATCGCAAGCTGTAATTAAAGTATCAATAATAAAAACTCCATCAAATCTTCCTAAATTATGAAAATAAATACGCAATTTATCACGATTTTGAATATTTAAATTTTGAATAAAATCATACATCATTTTATAGGAATTATCAATTATTTCCTTATCAGTATTTTTTTATGTAATATAATCTACGATAAAAAAATCTTTATAAAATTTATTACCAATATAATAACCAACTGAGTAAGGATATTGAACATTTTCATGACTAAAAGTCTCAATATCGGCAGTAATAAAATTACAAAGATTGTTTTCTAAAATATGTGATTTTTTTAATGTACTTATGTACATTTGTGAATAAGGTTTATTCATATAAGATTATTTTTTATTTATTTGTGAAAGTTTATTATATTGTGAAACACTAATATTACTAATATTAAAACTTATACTATATAACTCATTGTCACTATATCGTTCAACAAATTCTAAAAATCTTTCCTTAATTTCTTTTTTACAATCATGTTTACCCTGATATAAGAAAGATTCACCCAAAGAAATAGAAAAAATACCATATGATTTTAGATTATTTAAACTTAAAAAAACATTAATTTTGTGTTTAAAAATTTCTAATTCTGAAAAATAAGTGTCAATAGTATAATATATATATTTTCATATAATTATATCAGCACTTGCATGTTGTAATGGATAACCATTAAAAAAATAATATATTATTTCTAAACGATTAATTTTACTATCATATAACAATTTTGGTGGTTCTGGATTTTCAACAAAATTGTTATTAATTATTTTATTAATACTTTTTTTTGTTTTTTCTGTAAAAACAAAAATTAAATTTTTTATTATATTATAAGTTTTTTTTAAAAAATTCATATAATTTTATTTTTCATGTTTTCATTTGCAGTTTTCGCAGACGCATTAATTTTTATGAGGAATTTATTATATTTTTTCTATGTTACGGAATAAAAAGCTTCTAAAATAGAATCACAAATTTTTATTATTTCATTACGATTTGGTATTATTTCTAAATACAATCTAAAACATATCCAGAGTTTCTCATGTTTTTTTTGTATTTTCGTACATAATCGTAAATTTAAACTGGAATGTTTAACACTTATACCAAATTCAAAAATTTTTTGAATAAAATCATCTGCGGTTTTATAATCCATTTTTAAACAATTAATTAATAAATTTTTATAATTTTTTTCAAACATATTTATTATTAAACTAGAAGGATTTTGATTCATTGTAGAATAAACAGAATTATTATATAATGGTAATAAATCATTTATATAATTCAAATTAGTATAAAATCTATCATGATTACTATATATAATATTGTCGTTATTTTTTTTTATAAAACCATCATGTAATTGTAGTGCAACTACTGCATCTAAATGATGAATAAAGTTTGCGGGTGTGGAATTAGCAGTTTTCCTAGGGTCCGCTTCCCCCGTTGGTAATTGTAATGTCAATGATCTGTTTCGCTTTTTTGAATCTTTATTTAAAGAATATACTGAAATACTCACTTTATCAGATTTGACATAAAACTGGCTTGATTTTATATAATTTGTAGCTTCAGTAAAGAAAGGAATGTTATGATATGCACATAAACTACCCGTTTCTTTGAGTAAATTAAAAACTATAACTATTCTATCAGAATCTCTACTCCACACTTCATTTAATGTATCAATAACATTTTTTCTTTCATCTTTAGATAGAAATGGCGCATCCATCTGTAATTTTTTATGCATTTCAAAGGTAGTTAACCGATAACTTCGTGGCATTACTAGTTTTTTAATACCATTTCTATCTATTTATTGAAAATAAAATCACTTCTGGAGTTAACCCCGAATTCATTTTTCTGTGTTAATTCTTTTATTAAAATTTTTCTACACAAATCATAAAGATCAGGTAATGTATTTCCAGAATATAAACTGTAAATTTTATCTGAATATTCTTTTGGTATAATTCTACATGTAGCCGCAACAACTCTATCGAATGCTAATAAAGAATACATTTGAAAAGCACTTGCGTCAGCATCAACACTTAAAATCATTGAAGTATAAAAAGTTGTATTTTTTTCTTTTTGTTTAAAATGTAGTTGTAAAACTACAAGATAAGCTTGAAATTTATCTTCTAATTTATCAATATCAAAGTTTTCATGGAAATTGTTAACATTATTTTTTATAAATTCATAATTTTCTTTAAACCAATTCAAAGCTTGTAAATTAGTATTGAATTTATAAAAAAAGAATGCACAATATGTATAGTATGTATCCATTAAACTTTCATCTACAAATACATGTTCCTTAAAACAAAGTAAGGATTTACTTAAACTATCACTTTGTGGATTGAAAAGACCATATCTATAGTGGCGACCACGGTAATCAAAGAAAATTGGAAAATATACAGTATACCGTTGATAAATATCACAAATTTGAAAAATATTGTTTTCCCGATTTGCTAATACACATCTTTTTCTAATTTCCTTTAAAATTTCATCAAATCTTAATCCTTCAAATTCCTTAAATTCAATATTATCAGTACAGTTTTTTTTTGTTAAAGAATCGCGAATAGACTTTACATATTCTAGCGCATCTAAGTGTATATATTTTTTATCCATAAGAAAACCTATTTTTACAAAGTAATCATAATTATTTAAGTAATGTTTCAATACTGTAGAATTAATTTTAAAAGCCGTACAGTTTAATTTATTACAAATAGAAAATGTTTGTTTACTTGTTTGTATATAATAATTAGTAGGGCTTTTGCTTGTAAAAATAGAATGAAAATCTAGTGTTTTATGTTTCCCTTTTTTTGTAACATATCCACCATAATGAATTTCAGACGAAAAATTGTCATTTGTTATATCATTTTCATAAACCCAAGTATTAGGTATTGATATCATAGGATATGTTAATTTAAAACATGTTTTTTCTAATGGTGTACAATAAACATATCTACAATAATATTTTTGCTTTAAATCATATATTTGATATGAAGGAACCTTCAAATCACTTTCAGTACGTATAGCATACTCGCTTTTTTCTTGAATAATGAATTTATCAATTAATATGTCATAAAGCATGAGACCAAGACTCATTTTATCCTGATAACACAATTTATAAAAATTATTAGTATGTTGTTGTTTTTCTAATGGGATATTTTCTAATTTGAAAAAAGACAATAAATCAGCTGCTAACATTTTACATAATGCATGTTTATCACCGTAATATGGAAATAATTTTTTTTCAGTATTGCTATTAAAAAAAAAACATAATGTTAAAAAAGTTGTCATAGAAATTTTAAGTGGATCGCCACTGATGAAAACAGTTTCAGGAATTGTTTTTTTTCTTTTATTGCTTATATCGGTTATATATTGTGAAACTGCATTTTTCAGTACACTTTTAACAACAGTTGCAACATGTTTATAAACTGATACAGTGTTTCGCACATAATCAATTTCGATGTTTTCTATTTTTTTTTGCTTTTAAACCAAACTTAAATTACTTAATAAAATAGATTTAATACTTTCTATGATATTCATATATATATTTTTTATTTAAAAAAAAACTGCAATACTTGTTTTGTTTTTTTTTTCGTAGACACATTATTTATTCTTTTTTTTTTTTATATTAAAAAGATCAATATTTTCTTTATATAATACATTCATTTTTGATCTGTATTTCCTACAGTTTTTAGTGACATTTGTTTTTAAACTATCAAATGATTTATTCACTTTTTGAATGGTATCAACACTTACTTTTTCATTACTTTCTAATAATAATTTTTGTAAACTAGATACTTTTTCTTGCAATTTAGGAAGTGATTTAACGTGATTTATTTTATATTGGGACGGATTAATACTGATTGTGTTCTGAGTTACAACCAATACTACTTCATTTACTATTTCTGTTATTTTATCATTAATTGGTAATATTGTATTTTTTGTATTTTCAAGTTCATTTATCATGTTATCACTTTCGTTTATACTATTATCAGTGTTTGTAGAATATCTATAAACATTTAATGCGTCTGCAAATTTATTATATTTTTTTTTGTTTAATATATAATTATTCATTTTTTTTTTTATTCAATTTGCAGACGCATTAATGCGTCTGCAGTTTTTATATAAATTTGCAGACGCATTCGTAGACACATTAGGTGAAACTGTATATGAAACTGACTAAAACCTACACATTTTTAATGTAACTGTGTATTCACAGAAAAACAGAAAACTGTACATTTAAAACCGGTGGTAGACACACAAACAGAAAAAACATAAAAAACAATTTTTTTTTTGACTTACCGTAAAAAATGTAAACATTTTTATGAAAACCATAATTTGATTTTTCATGAAATGTTTACATTTTTTTTATGAGTTTTTACTTGCACCCTAGTAAAAATATTTTAGGTTTCAATTGAATTTATTATATTTCTTGTTTTATAAAAATTTTTTAGTAGTTTTTGAATTTTGTGTTGCGTTATATAATTTTTTTATAAGTTACAGTATATTTAATATCAATGTTTACAATAAATTGTTTTATATTATTCTTTTTAACCGAATAAATCTGTTGGTGAATCCGGTTCCGTACTCACTGTTTTACTATATATTTTTTTTTCGGAAGGTATTTCACCCGTTACTGACTGCACCAATACGTTTATAGACCCACACGCTTGACTAAATAACGTAGTCTCTGGGTGAGAATCGATTTGTGTCGGAGTTGTCGTTTGGGATCGGAAAGTATGATGCGTATTCTTTATAATTTAAGCTTCAGAATCAGGTTCATGTTTACTCATTTTTTCCTGACAATTGACAGCTATATTATTGAAAAAATCACCAATAGTCGGCAACATAGATTTCTTTCCGTTGTTCTCCTGCTCTTCCTTAGGCGAATTAGCTTAAAAATCCTCATTTGATGGCGGTTGCTTTGGGCCCACAAAAATTTCTTTAGGTTGATTTGGTTGTAATTTCGGTAAACCACGTAAAGGCAAGTTAGGCACTTCCATAGACGCTATGCTAAGGAATGAACAAGCGTAGCTAAATAAAACAAACAGTATTATTAGACTTAATGGTATTTTCTTATTTTTAAAAGCGCGTAAACAGTTTATAACTAAAATAAATAGTATACCCAAATATGGCACTATTAAAATGAAAAAAGCTTCTAGAAAGTGCGTAGATGGAATTTTCCTAATAAATCTAAATAATAGTAAGCTACAGTCTAAAAAAAAAAGTATACTAAAACACAATAATACAAGTTTTGTTATATCATATAAAGTTAAGTATTTTATTTTAATTTTTCCAATAAAAATACTTTTATTGGAAATTAAATTTTCTAATTTAAAATCTAAAAAATTTAATAATGGACCTATAAAAAAAATATAGCAATAATAAACGATCGTTAATATGATGATAATACTACCGGAAATTTCGAAAATCATAATAAGGATTATTTAGTTTGAAATAAAAATATTTATTTGTTTAAAAGTAAACAAATTTAGTGTATTTAGTACAAATAAGCTTTTACATTACTGTATTTACACTTTTTGCCTATCTACGTGATAATGTTGCACGATACTAAAAATTGGTTTACACATTTACATAAAGTATGTGTATAAATTTAATTTATTGCAATTAAAATTATATACATACTTTATGTAATTAAGTATAAATCTATTAGAATTTTTATATTAAGTATAAAGCTTGCAGGTTACTATATTCAATTTTACGTAATACCATATACTGTATATAATTTTTATTATATGTAAACGGATTCAAACAAACACACTTTTGTTTTACGCTTTAGCCTTTTTTTTGTGTTTGTTAGTAATGTAGTTTTACTTCTCAAAAATAGAAAAGCTTTGCATAAATTTAAGCTTTAAAGTAAGTTATATAAAAATAATGATGGGTTTTTTTATGCTACCTGTAATGTGTCTACAAAGCTTTGTGCTTTTTATGTTTTTTTTCAAAAAAAAAACATAATTTAAATTAAAAAAAAATTGCAGACGCACTATAATAATAAAAAAAAGCGTTTCTTAATGGATAGTATAAAAAAGTATAAAATTTTTTTGCAGACGCATTAGCAGGGGAAGGTTGCTGTGCAACCGTCCACAGATAAACTTATTGCTTAATATTGATTGTAACATACTGTGTATAAAAAAATCAAATTAAATGAGTTTTACACAAAATCTACCATAAACTATAAGTTTTATGCTATGCATAATAGCTGGGTGTTACTGTAACTTTTATGGAAAACCATATAGCTACAGAAATATATAAACAAATTACATTAAAATATTTAGTATCTCGCGAAAAACATTGTTATCAGGTAATAACATAAAGTTTTTTTGTTGTTAAACATACATTTCCATATATTCCGTAGTATAATTGTATTTTAAAAGATTTGCGTAAAATGTCATTTCCATTTCTTGTAAACAGGCTTGACGCAAGTATACACAATACACGGTACTAGTAATTTCTATAAAACATAAAACAAATATAAAAAAAATATTTTTTTTACAAATTCTTTTATATTTGAAACGTAATTTTTTACAAAATACCTTTGTAAAAAAAAAACTTTTACTGTAATTTAGATATATTTTTTACTTAAGTTTAATTTTAATAAAAGGCATGTTAGTGCCATAGTTTCTAATGAACTGTAACATACTACAAAAAACATCAGATTGTAGTGTTGCGCTGTTACATGAATAATATTGAAAACTTTATAACAAAATAAAAGAAATTTAATACACATTCCGACTAAGGTTTTTGAAAAAAGTAAATTTCCATTAAATCTAGTTGTGCTTAAACTTTGAATAAATACAAGCAAACTTTTTTTTATTTTATAAACAATATTTTCAAACATAATGCATTTTTTTTAATTAATTCGTATAAAATAATAGTAACATGCAATAAAAAAATACATTTTTTTATTGCATGCTATACAACATTAATATAAATTTATGTATAATTTAAATACAAGTGTTAAACACAAAACCTGTAAAAAAAAATATTAATGTTTTTTACATAAGTTTCTAATTGAATCGGAAACAGTGTTAGCATAAACTTCCCTACGATCCGACGCTGACATTGCGTCTACAACTTTCGCAGAAACATTTAAAGCTTTTTTTAATGAGTTTACAAAATTATAATGTGCTTTCATGCTTAGTTTCACATTTTCTTTAAATAGTTTTTTATCAGGATTCTGAGCGGCCAAACGTAAAGCAATATCCACATTTTGCTGACTTTGTTTTATAATAGTATAATTTGCGAAAAATGATCATTTCTCCGTTAAAACTTCAAATTTAAAAATTATATTACAGGCGGTATGACACTTAGCGACAGCTGTTATACCAAGCGTTCCCGGTTAAAAATCGAAACGTTTTACGATATATTGCTTTCCGTAGTGAGTTTGCACGAACCTTAACGAAGAAAATATATTAATTAAAGCAAATCCTACAATGGCACTAAACACAACAAATATTATAATACTAAGCGAAACTTAAAATTAAACATGGAAAGCTGGTGCATAATAGCTGAAGCTAGTATACAACACGAAAAACATATATATAAAAAAATTCACAGAAGTGTTATTTGCGTAGTTGTATAAACATTAGTGCGTCTGCAAATAAACTAATGTTTATACAACTACGCAGTAAAATAAAAAAATTATTTAGTGCGTCTGCAAAAAATTTTTTAGTGTATTAATCATAATGCAAAATATTTTGTATTACTGCGTCTGCAAATTTTTTCCGTATATTCACAATATATATGGAAACTAAAGATAAGCATTTAAAAAGTAGAATAATAAAAAAAAATAAAAAATTATTTTTATATTTTTATATAAACTTTATTTTTTAAATATTTCTCGGTTTAAATAAACAGAAAACATGAAAGAAAAAACCATAAAAATAAAAATTATAAGCATAAAAATATATAATAGTTAACAATTAAACGAAAAAAATAATAACAATTTGCAGACGCACTAAAAACAAATAATTGTAAATTAAAAAAAAAAAAAAGAAACGTTTCTAAAAAAAATGTTTAGTGCGTCTGCAAAGTGTATTTTTTTACTTTTTTGTTTTGCAGAAATAAACAAGTGTGTCTACAAATTATTTATTTCAGAAAATTGAATTATTTAAGTGTGTTTTAAATTTATTTTGTACATTAGATATCATATCTAAGTAACAATTCTATATCTAAACTGCACGGAAATACTAATTTTTGTGGTGGGTATAAAAAAATAATAGTTAAAGTTTTATAACAAACCTCTAAATTTAATGGTTTTATATTAGTTTTCATTGGTAAATTATTACTTTTTATTTGTTTTAAAAAAAATGATTTTAATTTTAAGAAAAATAAAAAATCATAATAATGAATATTTTCTACTTTTGTTTTCGCATGTATTAATTTTTTCGCAGACGCATCACTTAAACAAATAGATTTATTATTGAGTAATGCATTCAAGATATTTTTTGCTTCAGTTATACACTTATAATTTATTTTGCTTATTAAAACATTAAATTTTTTATTTAATCTATTTTCATATAAACACAAATTTTTTTTTACTTTACATATTTTTTTTAAATTATTTTCTAATTTAAATGTAAATATATTTTTAAAGCATATATTTGGTATAATTTGTATTTTTCTTGAAATGTCATATACTAAATAGTTTTTAGATACTATGTCAATAGTATTTTTCAATAAAAAACTATTTGAAAGCTTAATCTGGTTTTTTAATATTTTAAAATATATAGTAGGAATTATATAACGATGTTTTTGCTTAAACACATTTTTAAAAATGAAAAATTTTTTGAGTAGTAAACCATTTACATAGTGCGATAAATATATATTTTCTATGTACTGTGACGAGGTTACAATTATTTTTTTTTTTTTACCATAAACGTTTAAATAGTTATATATATTTTTAAAAAAATTATTAAACAACACATTAGGTACAGAAAAATGTAATTTACAGAAACATTTATATATGTTTAATTTAGTATTTGTGCAAAAGTTGTATGTATTATACAAGCGTAAACATTCTTTTTTAGAATTTGACGCAATATCTGCTGTAAAATTATTTTTTAAAAAAGTGTTTCCAATTTTATTAATTTGTACATTTTTAAAAATATTTTTTTGTTTAAGCATTAATTTTTGGTCTGTAACTGCAAAAGTTTTATTGGAAGTTACTGTGTACTCATTTTTTTTTAAAAAAAAACTTTTTTTTTCATTTGCAGACGCACTAAATAAATTATATGTAACTTCGTTAAAGTTATTCATGCTTTTTTCAATTATTTTTTTTATAAATAAATTTAAAGACTTCTCTAGTAGCGCATTTGCTCCATTAAAAGGTATTTTCATTCTATGTATAAAATTTACAGCTTTTTCAGACATCTGCTTTGCTGTGTAAGCTACGGAAATGTTTTCACAATCTGTGAAACGTGGAAATATGGTTTCCGTGGTAGATACTTCATTATATAGTACTTTTTTATAGAAATATAATTTTTTCTTTAAATTAGTATTTAAGGTAAGTAAATTTTTGCAAACAATAGAAACTAAATTATAATCCCACATAGGGAAACGTGAACTTACTTGCAAAAGCGGAAATGCTGTTTGCTTTTCGCTATCATGCTTTTTATTACTTGCAACAAATATAAAATTGTTTTTATCATACACATTATTGGTATACTTATATGCAATATTAATTAAGTTATAACGAATAAAATAATTTATCATGTTATTTGATACTTTCTTCCTATTCTTTTTCGGAATTGAGATAATGTCACCATATTTTATATTATAATTGGTTTTATTTACAAAAATAGAATTGACTTTAAGTTTATTATTTTTAAGCCATTGTTTTGCTGATTTAATGCTTGAGAAAAAAAGCGCACGATATAAGATTACATCAAGTCTGGTTTCTAAAATGCTAAGTAAGTTTTCATTTATGTTTCCACTAAGTTTCTGTGCCTTCTGCAAAGCTTTTTTGATGCTTTTATTTGATAAATTACCATATAGTATGGATAATTTTTTCTTTTCTTTAAGTTTGTTTTTAAAATCAGAATTCCTAGTTTGCCTTTTTTCAAATTGACTTTTTATTGTGCTTAGTGAAAATAAAAATTTATCATTTGTAGACACACTAGTTTTGTATTTAGCATAGGCAATAGTTGCTTTGGATGTGTGCTGTAAATCAATGTCATCAGTTTTGTATTTACACTTTAAATGTGTAGAAATTTTTTTTAATCTGAATAAGTTTTTTTGTACAAAATCTGCTTTTAAACTAAAATATTTTTTTTGCTTTTTATTAGATTTTTTAAATAAAAAAAAATTTTCTGGAAGATTTGTTTCCAGAAATTCTCGTGTGTGCTTATATAAATTTTTTTTTAACATAAATTTGTGTATATAAAAAAAATTAATTACTTTACAGTTTAAAAAATTTTTTTTTTTTTAGGTTGCCAGTAAATTTTATAATATAAATAAAACTTTTTAATGTGTCTATAAAACGCTGGTTGTGTGTACACACATTTGCAGACGCACTACAATATTGTTTTTCAAAACCATTTTGTAGTGTGTACACAAAAGCTTTAAGCTTTTATAGACACAAAACCTACAGCTACCGTTTTCCTGCTAACACAGTAGTGTGTTATGTTAAAAAGATTGTAGTGCGTCTGCAAAACACTTGCAGACGCACTAAACATGACTTGCTATAGTCATAAAAAAGTGTAGCAACCAGAAATTGCTGTAGTGCGTCTGCAAAATTTTCTATGAAGTTACAAGTTAAAAAAAACGTTTTTTTTACGATTCAAAAGTAAAATAATAAGAAAATCTTAATATTACAAATTTCAAACAAACATTTAAACCATTTTTATTTTCTGGTTGTACAAAAATGCTGGTTATGTGTGTGTACACATTGCGTTGTACACAGTAAAATGTAAAATGTAACTGTGCTTTGACAGCTGTAAATTAGCTCCAATCTAAAGCTCCTTTACGCCACTCGTAAATAAAACCAATAGTCAATACAATTAAGAAGCACATCATTGACCAAAAACCAAAAAAACTTGTTTTACTGAGCGTTAAAGCCCAAGGAAAAAGAAATGTTACTTCTAGATCAAAGATGATAAAAAGAATAGAAACAAGATAAAATTGAATATCGAAACGACTACGAGCATCGTCAAAAGGGTCAAATCCACATTCGTAAGCAGAGATTTTTTCTGGATCTGCTTTTCGTGTGGCAAATACAAATGATAAACCTAAAATAATGGATGCTAATGCTAAAGCTATTATAAAATATATGAAAACACCTACGTATTCTACCATTTACTTTTAATTTTTTTTTTATTTATAGTATAATTTTTCTATGAAGTTACTTGTGTTTACAGTAACTTAAACGAAAAATTTTTTTACGGTTGTTTTTTTTTTTTTTAAAAAAATATTAATGTTAATGTTTACACACTGCTATGCAAAAAATAAATTGCTAAAAGCCTTTTTAAAGTATTGTGTCTGGTTTTCACTTTGTGACAAAGTAAACTTGCTAATTAAACAATACTTTTTTTTACTTTGTATAAATAATATTTCAAACTTAAAAAAGTTACTTAGCAGCACACTCTTAAAAAAACATGCTTGGTTGTGTAAACATTAAACATGGCTGGTTTTGCTTACTATATTAAAGCTTAAAAAAAAAATTTACAGATTTTATAAGCTATTTTTCCGTATCTGTAAAACCGTTATTAAATTTTCGTTTACCTTAAGCGTATTTAAAAAATTCATATTTACAAAACAAGGTAACGTGCGTAGTAATTGTATTGGCTTATAGATTTCTTGAATTAAATGACTATAAATAAGTTTATTTGTTTTACAGATCTTTTTTAAATCTACAAAATCTACAAATTGATTTTGTATATAACCACCAATGAAAAAAAAACCAGGCTTTACAGATTCTAAATATAAATTAGAAGTTTTATTTTCTAACGATTTTTCTAGTAGATTATATGTTGATCTACGGGAGGTTTCTGTGCTCTGTTTTACTGCCAACCCTAGTGTCGGTAAACCAAAATTTTTTAAAAAAGGTATTTTATTGCTGCTTAAACTATCACAACGTAAATCTAGATATTTTTTTTTATTTTTAAATATTGCCGGAAATTCTTGGTTTAAAAGAAATGGTTTTAAAAATATTTTTTTTAAATGTTTGCTTTCTTGTGTTTGTTTAAGTTTTTCATTAAACTGCGTAACGACATTTGAATTTTCAATATTTGAGTTTGTGTAAAAGCTAGTTGGCAACACTTTTATGCTGTGCATAAAACTTATTGCACGTGAAGAAAACTTATGTTCTGCAGAAATACTGTGTTTAAAAATATTTAAAATTTGGCAAATACTTTTACACTCATTAATGGAGTTGCAAGCTATTATGACAGTAGGGCCTTGACACAAGAAATGCAGTAATGTTTGTTTTTTTTCTTGTACAAGCTTAATATTATTTATGGTATAATCTAATGTGTCTACAAAGCTATTAAAAACAATGGCAGAAGAAAGCTTATTTTTACATACTAACATTTCAATATGTTTATAATTTAAAAAAAGGTTTTTTAAATAAATCCATTGTTTATTTTTTATATTGTTGTGTTGGAAAAAAAGTACAAAATTATTTTTTGTAATTATTTTCTGAATTTTAAAGCACAGTATTTTTTTTCTTAAAATTGTCATAAACTTTTATATTTAAAGTTTTCACTCAAGGGTAAGGTTCTGGAAATATTGTATAAGCTGTATTTTTTTAAAAAATGCTGGTGTGTGTGTACACATTGTTTTTTGCCTAAGTGTGTATACATTAAGCATTTTTAAAAATAACTACAATCTGTGATTTTGTATTTTAAACAGCAGATGATTTATTCATAGTTTTATGCACTGCATAAAAACAAATTTCAAGGTTAAAATGTCTACGTTTATTTTCACACAGACTAGTTTTATAGTAGGTATAAATTAAAGTAAGTTAAACGCTATAAAAAAAGGTTTTTGAAAAAAAACATTATTTAAAATGCACAGTTTTTTTTGTTAAACAAATCTTTTTTTTATAATAATAAGCTGTATATTTATTCGCTTGTTTTTTATGAATGTTTTGCAGACGCAAGTAAATATTTTTTTGCCGGATTCTTAAATCTAATTTTTCTCTATTTGTTGCCATGGACTAGCAAAATCAAAATATCTGAATTCTTGTGTCATCTCAATTGGTTCAATAATAACTCTTTTTTCGGAATCATCGTATCTTACTTCCACGAAGCCACTTAAAGGAAAATCTTTTCTTAATGGATGTCCACTAAAGCCATAATCTGTAAGAATACGTCTTAAATCTGGGTGATTAGAAAAAAAAATACCAAACATATCCCACACTTCACGTTCCCACCAACTAGCTGACGAGTATAATACGGTAATTGATGTGCAGAAAGATACTTCTTGTAAACAAGTTTTTATTTTTATTCGTGAATTATAATAAACGCTTAATAGATTATATACTACTTCAAAACGGCAAATACGAGATGGGTAATCCACAGCGGTAATATCGACTAACATTCTAAATTGAGTATTAACATGATTTTTCATAAAATAAAAAAAAGGTGTAATAAACTCAGGGAAAATATATACAGTTATTTCATTTTTATTTAAAATACAATGTACAATCCATTTCGGTATAGTCGCTGTTAAGTTTTTAATAAATAACTTTTGTGCAAACGAAACTTCAGAAAATACTGTATTTCCTGTATTTTGTAGACAACCTTTATTTTCTGCAGAAAGCTGCAAACTATATAAACGTTTGTGCTTAATGGTAGATAAGGTAGAAATTATGTTGTGCTTTGTAGACACACTTAGTTGTTGATTATGCTTTTTAGTTACTAATACACTATTTTTAAAACCGTGTACACATTGTTTTTGAAAATTTTTTTCCAATTGTGACGAAACATAAAAAGTTAAAGGTTTTTTCAAAGCACAAAACCCGTTTTTTTGTATATATATAATATAATTTTTCCATTTTGTATACGTATTTAAATGTTTACTTAGAAATAATTTTTTTTGTAATATCATGACGCTAAAGTTTAATAATATCAGCTGCATAAAAAGTGTCATAATGAAATACACGTTTGCGGTTCACATTTCTTTTTTTTAACAAACATTTTTAAATATTATTTACACTGTTTTTCCTGGTTTTTGTATTTTTATTTCCAAAACATTATTGGAAATTTTTTTGTTTTAAAAAGTTTAAGCAACCGATAAATGACGCGCTTCCAGTTGTGTCTACAAAGCTTTGTTTAAAAATTATGTAATGTATGTTTTTTATATGTTGGTTGCTAATAAATTAATTATAAAGCTAATTAAAAATGCATTGCAAACATTTTTACTGAAGTGTAAACACAAATTGATTAAAAAAAGCAATGTAAAGCTTAATGTGTACACAAAAAAACTACATGCTACGCATTTTTGAATTAAATAAAGCAGTTACAACTTATCATCTCGTAAATACATTCAAAATACTATAAAGTTTGTAGTAGCTTTTGCCATACCATAAAAAAATGCCAGGTCGTAAAAACCTAGTTGTATTAAAGTAGTGTATTCTTTTTATCCATCAAATTTCAAAATTACAAGCTTTATTTACTTTGCCATATTTACAAAAATTAATTTAATTTATTTTTTAAATTAGTGACAAAATAACTACAACACGCTTAAACTTTTTTTACCAATAAACTTTAAGCTTAAATGCCCTGTTTTGCTAACCTAAGTAGGTTTTATGCATGCTTTATTTGCGCAAAGTAAATAAAACGCGTACTTAGTTGTGTCTATAGTAACTTAAGATTTTTTACCGAATCTAAATTAATAACCTTAACCTGTAACCAGAAAGCTTGGTCATGTATTAATTTAATTTATTACTAATAAACTTAAACATAATTTTGAAAATTGTGATTTCTTAATTTAACAATACTATTTTTTTCGCTTAGATTTGTGAATAGGCTTTTTTCTAGTAGTGGAAAACTCACCAAACTTATGTCCTATCATTTCTTCAGAAACTAGAAGTGGGATAAATGCTTTACCATTATAAATTAAAAAGTTTTTATTTAAGCAATTTGGTAAAATAACTGATCGTCTAGACCAAATTTTAGTGACTGTATTTTTAAGTTTTATTTCAGAAAAAGGGCCTTTCCATATGGATCTTGTCATATAATTTGGTTTTTTTTTTACTAGTGTGTCTACAAAAATTTTATGAACTTTATGTCATATCGGGTAATGTTTAAGCTGTATTTTTTTAAAAAAACTTTGTTTTTTTTAAGGCTGGAATGATCACTTAATTTAAAGTCGTGGTTTGATTTTTAGCGAAAATAATTTCACGTAAGATTTCATGCATAGCATGAAATCTATACTATTTTACTTATAGACTATTGGATTTACGATATATTGTTTAATGTGTCTACAAAGCTTTCAGTAGTGTGTTTAGCCAAGCAGATTTATGCTATGCATAAGTGTGTACACAAGAAAAAAACCGTTGAGTGTGTTTACACAAACTACAAAAATGTTTACACAAAAGTTGTGTTTACAAAATTGCAGGGTTGCGTTAAATTTACCTGATTGTGTGTACACATTTGCAGACGCACTACAATTTTGTTGCCAACCCATTGTGTCTACAAAGCTTTAAGCAAAAATGTTTACACATTAAACTAAATTACTTTACGCAACCATGCTTTGCATTTTGTGCGAATTCGTACAACTTTAAAACTTTACTTTAAAACAAATGCTGTCTTTAAACTAGTATTTATATGACACTTTTGCAAATTTTACACATGCTTTAAATAATTAAGTTTATAAATTTTATTAATTTCTCAAATAAACTTTTAGCCAGTAAATTTTATAATATAAATGAAATTTACATTTTTGTATAACTGTGCTTTGTACACACAATTGGTTGACGAAATACAGTAGTGTAATTTAAACAATCATGTAACTTCACTCATTATTTTACATTCTAAAACAAAAAAAAAATACATATGCGATAAAACTTAATGTCACAGCGTGGGTTGTTGTTTAAAAATCTTTATACCAACATTTTATTGTGGTTACTGTTTGAACCGGTGGTAGACACATTACTGCTTACAATTTTCTAAATAGTAGTTTTGATTTGCGCAAATACACTGTTATAAGAAAAAGAAATTTCTATTTCTACACCGTGAAATTCAGTATTTTTTATTATAAACAAAAGAATGAACGCATATTTACTATTTTGGCACCGCATGTACAATTTTTTTTTGGAATGTGTAAAATGAAACTGTTCCCTGGATTTTTTGTGTATATGAGGACCTGTTAAAACGGTAAAAAGCTTTTTTTTTTTAGGTAAATTTATCTGACCAAAAATGTTTACAGCTGTAAGTTTTACGCAACTTTGTTGCGTAAAACAACTGCTGCAATAATTTACAGAATTGGTACTTTTTCCATACTTTTTATCTGGATAACGTACTGTTTTTCCGATATTGCTTTCAAAACATACAGCGTCTTTATTGGTTTTTTTTTTTATGTTTAAAAATTTTTTATTTAATAAAAGATATATTTTTTCTAGAAATAAAGCATTTTTTTTTATATAGTAAGGTTCAAAAGATTTGAATGTAATATGTATTTCATGCATAATTATCTACTGTTTAATTTAAAACCAATCTTCGGTTTTACTTAATACAACACAGATTTATAAATTTTATACAAAAAACTTTTAAGCACTAAAAATACTACCCTTGAATGAGTTGAGTTTTAATTGCAAGCTTATTGTATGCTAATTTGGCTGCTTGTTGTGCTAATTGTAAAGAAATCCCATCCATTTCAAATAAAATTTGTCCAGCTTGTACTCTAGATACCCAAAATGATGGCGCTCCTTTACCTTTTCCCATTCTAACTTCTAATGGCTTTTCACTTACAGAAACATCAGGAAATATTGTTATCCAAATTTTACCGTTTCTTTTGAATTTTCTAGTTATTGCGCGCCTTACGGCTTCAATTGTTTTCGCTGTTATTTTACAAGATTCTAATGATTTTAATCCGTATTGACCAAATTTTAATGATGTTAGATTAGGTTTAATTCCTCCTATAACTCCTTTCTGATATTTTCGAAACTTAGTGCGTTTTGGGCTTAACATAAAAATAATTTTTTATTACATAGGTTTTTTTATTACTAAATGTCTGTATTGACAAATCTTTATTTAGCGAGAAAATAATTTAACAGTTTTTATTACTGTAACATTGACATTGTTCACATAGTTAGAAATATAAATTGGTTTACATTTAAGTTGCGTAGTAGACACTTTAAAACTATAGTTTAACACTACTAAGCGAAAAATATACAAACTATAAAAAATCTTTTACAGGTAAATTTATTTTTACACAAGTAATGTGTCTACAAAGTCTTAGATTTTTTTTATTTAAAAAAAGCTTTTAGTGCGTCTGCTAGACACACTTACAAGCAACCGTTTTCTTTTTTTGTGTACAAAACCAGTGAAAAAAAAACTACTTGTACACACAACCGGTTGCGCTGGTGTGTGTGTACACATTTTTTTTTTCAAAACTTTGCTTTTTGTGGTAAAAAATGAAACATTTAATTTATTTTTTCAACAGCTGGTTGTGTACACACAACAAAAAAAGAAAACAAACGTGTACACAACAAGTGTGTCTATAAATTGCAAGGTTGCGTTATTTTACGCATACCATAAATGTGTACACACGGTAAAATTTTGAAAAAAAAAATGTGTACACACACAACCAGGTAAAGTAAATTAACTTAGAAATCACTCACCATTTAAATTTTATTTAGATTGTGTTAAAGGTAAAATGCTAGTTATATGGGAAAGGCAGGATTCGAACCTACGTAGAAATTAATCAATAGAATGAAACTAAGTAGTATTTATACTTGTTCTCAAACTGCACATGCATCTTTCAATGCATACAGCTTTGTAAAAACATTTTTTGTGTTTTTTACGATTCATGGTATATTTTGTATTTATAAATATAGTAGAAAAGCTACTTTCTAATCATATATTTTAAAAATTATTAACTGAAGGAAATCCAGTAGTGTTTATTCTAAAAAAGTTTTACATTATATTTATAGCTTAAAGCAGAAATCTACGTGCAAAATAACTGGCCAGAAAACAAAAGCATTTTTAAGTGTGTATACAAATTTTTTTTCTATAAAAAATTTGTATACACACTTGTTTATTTCTGTCACAGCACTTTTTAATTATAACAGTAAAAATATAAGTTTCTATTTTCTAAAAATTGCTTAAGAAAATATATACCTATAAATAAATATTGTATAATTTTTTTAGATGCAACTGTACATAATACCTTTTATAACTAATTTTATATATGGCCCAATCTTTCTCCTCGCTTTATTTCTAATTATATTGAGCGAGCATGTCCTTTATAATTAAATCAATGTGTTTTTTTAAGAGTTAGGGTTTCTTTGGCATATCTTTAAATAAATGTTCAATTATTGTAAGCCTAGTAACTTAAACTAAATATTGCACGGTAGTTTATTTTGTATAATTAAATTGTATTAAACCTGGAATCTTAAAGTTTTACTTGTACGCTTGTTATAACAGTAAAAAAATTTTGCAGACGCACTAAACATTTCTTTGTAGACACACTGCAAAGTAAATTTTATAAAAAAGCTTTTAGTAATTTTTTTATGCTATGCATAAGTGTGTACACAAGAAAACAAACGTGTACACAACAAGTGTGTACACAAAAGCACAAAGCTTTTAATTTTGAAAAACTTGCTTGTGTGTCTACAAATTGATTTGTAGACACACTGTATGTTAATATTTACACAAAATTTTTACAACCGATTGTGTGTACACAAGCATGCAGCTTTTTTTTACGGCTTTTTTTATAGTTTACACACTTTTTTTTTTACACTAATGCGTCTGCAACAATTTTTAAAAATTAAGCGTAAAAAAAAATAGTAGTGTTGCAGTTTTAAGTTTATCTAATATTAAAATGCTTTAAACTGTAAATAAGCTTTGCGTGTTAAGTTTTGTGTAAAAAATCAAATCTTAATGCTTAAATTACTGCTAGCATCTAAAGAATTTAAAGTACTAAATTATATACTTTTACCATATCTTAAATATATTTAACTATACTAATTTTTATATATAATTTCCGAACTAGCATGCTGTGGTTGTTTATAATTTTCATATTCAAATAAGCTAGGCATTTATATATATTACGCAGAATATAAAAGGATTTTCACCTTATACGATTTAATATTATATGGACCGCACTTTACAATCTATCGCTTTTAACCACTCAGCCACTTTCCCAAAAAAGTCAATAAATATTTTGTTTTTTATGAATCATTCTTTGAATACCATGACTTATAGCAAATAAATAAAAAAACAAACCACTGAATTGTGTTTACGCAACCTTATAAAAAAAGTGAAAGCTTTCTTAAAAGTATGTCAATTTTATGCACAGCATAAAATTGACAGCTTATTTAGAATAGCAGATATACTTTAACTTTTTAATTATGGCTGTAATAAGTTAGCTTATAGTTACGGTTGCATAAATGTTTTTTCGTATTGCGTAAAAATTATTCAAAAAAAATTTGAATAATGTACATTGTTCATTAAAGTTTGAAATATTGCATTTATATTTTTTTTGCAGACGCATTAATGCGTCTGCAAAAAAGTATTTTTTTAATAAATAGTCTGTAAATGGTATGCAGATTGTTTACACTTGTTGTACTAGTATAGTGTCTAAAAATAAAATCGTTTTCCAAAAAAGCTTTTTTACGGCTGGTTTATGTTTTTTTTCACTTACAAAAAAAATGTTTACACATTTAGTTTTGAAAAAATAAATTGTAGTGCGTCTGCAAATGTGTGTACACATAACCAGCGTTTTATAGACATATTAAAAAGTTTTATTTATATTATAAAAAACTACTAATTTGTGTACACACTGGACGGTAAAAAACATGTGTACGCACCAACATTTAAATGTGTAAACATTTTTGCACAAAGCTTCTGGTTGTGTGTACGTAAATTTTGCATCTGATTTTTAAAACAAAAAGAAAACCCTGTAAAAGCTGCTCTGGTGTGTACACATTACGGTTGTCTTACTTTTAGTTTAAAACTGGTATGCTTTACGTACGTTACTTAGTTGTGTAAACATTAACAGATTTTTAAGGTAATATGCAATTTACTTTGTGACTGCCAGGTTTCGTTACCGTTGTTGCCAAATTTTAATGTGTCTGCAACCAATTTTTAATTGTACGGTGTAGCTTTAGTAAAAATATTTTCGTCTAAAAAGATAAGCAAGTCTCATTTATTATTGCCAGCTACAATTAGTTAGAAATTTACCAGACAACACGAATTGAATAAATTGCCGAATTTTACGGAATTCGCGTTTTTATAAATAATTTTGTGATTCAATGTTTATTTTTTTTTAAATAGTAGCTTAACTTTTGTTTTTAAAAATAATCTGCATTTTCCACTTAATGTGTGTTTTTTTTTTAGTGCGTCTGCAAATCATTTATTTGCAGACGCACTAAAAAAAAACAAAGCTTTGTAGACACGTTAAGCAAAAAATGCAGATTATTTATTCATTTGGTACATTAAAATATAAAAAATTTTTTCTTTATTCAGTAAATTAAATTACAGAATGTAACTTATAGTAATAAATGGCACAAATTTATTTACATTAAAAAAAAAATAGTACTTATTTTTTGAATTTACATTTTTTTGCTTAATGTGTGTACACTGTGTTTACATATTTATTTAAAAATACATTAATTTAAAGTATAATTTAAATAATTTAAATTATTTACAGACGCACTAAATGATTAAAGTAGCGTGTCATAAATCTATGCACCACCCCAATAATAAATACACACAAATAAAAATAACCAAATAACATCTACCATATGCCAATACCAAGCAGCTGCTTCAAACCCAAAATGATGTTTTTTTGTGAAATGGTAATTAACTAATCGAGCGCAGCAAACTATTAAAAATAAAGTTCCAATTATAACGTGAAAACCATGAAATCCAGTAGATAAGAAGAAAGTAGAGCCATAAATACCATCAGAGATTGTAAATGGGGCTTCTAAATACTCATAAGCTTGAAATCCTGTAAAAATTAAAGCTAATAGAATAGTACAAACAAGCCCAATAATTGCTTGTTGTCTATAACCAGCAAGAATCGCATGGTGTGCCCAAGTTACAGCGGCTCCAGAGGAAAGCAATATTACAGTGTTTAAAAACGGCACTTCCCATGGATTTAGAACAGTTATTCCTTTTGGTGGCCAAACTGCACCAATTTCGACATTAGGTGCTAAACTAGAATGGAAAAAAGCCCAAAAAAATGCTAAGAAAAACATAATTTCCGATGCAATAAATAAAAGCATTCCATAGCGCAGACCTATTTGAACTGGTAAAGTATGATGTCCTTGGTAGGTAGATTCTCTTATAACATCCCGCCACCATACCAACATAACATAAATAATCATAATATTTCCGAAACAAAGCATTAACCCGCCACCTGTATAAGCATGCATGTACATTACACCTCCTACAGTGGTTACAAATGCTGCAAAACATCCAAATAACGGCCAAGGGCTTGGGTCTACTAAATGAAAAGGGTGTTTTCTCATAATTAATAATTTTTTAAGAAAATTGAAAGTAAGTAATACTTAAATATTGCTTTAAATTTTTTATTGTATAAAATAAATAGAAAGTAATATAAATGTAAACTTATAAAAAAATAAGTTTTAAGAAAAAATGAAATTCTATGAAAATGAAAAAACTGTATAGTTGTAAAAAGTCTTATATTGCAAAAATGTTTACACATTACCTGGGTTTTTTTCTTTGAGTGTGTGTACACAAGACTTTTTGCTTTTTTAAAGTATGCACCTGCTTTAAAGCTGTGCTTTAAAATAAAATAAAGAAATTTTTTTTTAGTTTTAGTAATTTCTACCAAGAATGTATGAAAAAACTTTATACAGAATTTTTCTTAAAAATTTTTTTTTTTTTAGGTACGCGTAAAATAAAATTTGCATGTCTATAATATTATAAAAAAGTTTAAAGCTAACATAAATTTTAAGCTTTGTTAAAAAACATTTGTTTTTTCATAGTAAGTGTAATTTTCTGCAGCTATGCATTTTAATACGAAATTTCCAAAAAAAAACTACAATCTTTGTATTTGTAAAAAATATTACAAATACAAAGATTTTTTAAAATTGCTAAAAGATTGCAAACATAGTGCGTCTGCAAAAAATTTACTTAGTGTGTCTACAGCAGTGCATTAAGCTTGTTGTAGCTTGTTTGAAATCCAACATATATAATTTTCAAGAGAAACAGCTTCTACAACAATAGGCATAAAAGCATGATTCGCCCCACATAATTCACTACATTGCCCGTAAAAAATACCTTCTCGTTTTACAAATAACGCTACTTGGTTTAACCTTCCAGGAATAGCATCACATTTAACACCTAAAGAGGGAACTGCCCAACTGTGAAGTACATCAGCAGCTGTAATAATCATTCGGATATGAGTATTTACTGGAACAACAACTCTATTATCTACTTCTAGCAGTCTAAGCATACCAGGTTCAAGGTCGTCATCTGGAATCATATAGCTATCAAAAGCTACAGCGGGCTCGTCCGACAAACTATAATCTGAATATTCATAAGACCAATACCATTGATGTCCGATTGCTTTTATCGTAACTGAAGGGTCAATGACTTCATCTATACTATAAAGTAGAGCAAATGAAGGTAATGCTATTAAAACTAAAACTAAGCTTGGAGCTATTGTCCAAACAATTTCAATAGTTGTTCCATGAATTATTTTTTCTGGAATTGGGTTTTTAGTTTCGTGGAAATGATAAAGCGTACGAGTTAACATCCAAACAACAAAAACTGCTACTACAATCATAAAAAAACATATATCATGATGCAAATCTATAATACCTTGCATTACTGGTGTAGCTGGGTCTTGAAATCCTAATTGCCACGGCTCAGGAGCATCGTTTAAGCTTAAAAAAGGACTACAAAAGAAATAAATAATTAGTAAAATTCTCATAATTTAAATAGTTTAATATGTATGTACCTGTAGCTATTGAAACTTGGTAAATACACAGTATGTATATATCGGCATCTCAGTACCGTAAAAGCAAAGCTTTAAAATTAATGCTTAATTTTGCAGACGTATTAAATTTTGTTTTTAACAGACAATAAATGCTTTTGTACTTTAATTAGCATAAGTTTACTAGCATCTAAACTTAAATATTTTAATTAATGCAGTAACTAATGTATTGAAGTTATAAACTTATTTCAGTAAGTTTGTTGTTTATTTGTAAAAAAAAATTTAATGCGTCTGCAAATCATTTATTTTAAGTTTAAAAATCACTTGCAGACGCATTAATGTATTTTTTCAACGGCTGGTTGTGTGTACACACATTTGCAGACGCACTACAAGTTTTTTTTTCAAAACTAAACGTGTACACTTGTGTAAACACAAGTGTATACATTAAGCATTTTTATAGACACAATCAGAAAATGCAGATTATTTATGTGTTTCCACTAGTTTTTTTGCAGACGCATTAAGCTTACAGCAAAAACAAATACTGGAATTACTGTGTACTAAAAATTTTTATCGTGAATAATAATTATAAAATAAAAAACTGCTCAAATAAATAACGTAATATTTACTATCGGTAAATAGTTGCAAGAAATCCCCTACACTTATAATTGTAATGTATAACGTTAACCCTATTAGCATAATTACAGCATAATGATATATGATACCACTTTGAAGCTTGCTTATATGGTATGTAAATTGTTTGAAAAAAGAGGAGATACCGAAAGGGCCCAATATTTCGAAGCATCCTTTATCTAACGTTTTAAATGATATATGATATCCAAAATTCATAGCTTTTTTTGCTATAAAATCATTATAAATTTTATCAAAAAACCATCGCTTGTTAAACATATAATATAAATAATTGCCAAGCTTAGTTTGTTTAAATAAATATGCTTTCTTCGTAGAATAATAATTTACAATGAAAGCAAGAAAACCGCCTAAAATGGTAAAAAACAATGGTAAATGCTTCTGAGTTTGCGGTATATATTCCGACTCTAGTAACAAAATATTTTTCGGTAGAATAAAAATAGAGTTTCCCCAAAAATCGGTGCCTAATCCAACCATCATATCTTTGAATACATATCCTACAAAAATACTTCCAAATGCTAAAAATATTAATGGAATCGCCATAATTAAAGGAGCATCGTGAGCCTGTATTAGTGATTTTTTATATCCTGAGTTATTACTTAAAAAAGTTAAAAAAAGTAATCGAAAAGAATAATATGATGTGAATAATACACAAATAATGCCTAGCCAATATGCAAAATTTCCGCTAAAAGTATATTTTGCATATGCTAGCTCTAAAATTAAATCTTTCGAATAAAAGCCGGTTAAAAAAGGAAACCCTACTAAAGAAAAAGAACCAATTAGCATCATAGCATAAGTCAAAGGTAAAAGCTGCACAATACCACCCATTTTTCTCATATCTTGTATATCTCCAATTGCATGAATAACCGAGCCTGCACTTAAGAAAAGTAAAGCTTTAAAAAATGCATGATTCATTAAATGAAAAACTCCTGCAGAATAATTTGAAATTCCACAAGCAAACACCATATAGCCTAATTGGCTGCAAGTAGAGTATGCAATTACCCTTTTAAGGTCATTCTGAACAATACCAGTAGTTGCAGCGAAAAAACATGTCATAGCACCAACTAACGTAATTACAATCAATGCGATCGGGGCAAACTCAAATATAGGTGAGCAGCGTGCAATCATAAATACACCAGCTGTTACCATAGTAGCAGCATGAATAAGCGCAGATACAGGAGTAGGACCTTCCATAGCATCCGGTAACCATGTATGAAGCCCAAGTTGTGCAGATTTACCGACTGCCCCAATAAATAACAATATACATATAGTATTCAAAGCATTTAAAGGTAAATTACAAAATATAAATTCCACTTCCGTAAATTTAAACACGCATGCAAATACCACGGCAAAATCCACTGTTTTAAAAAGAAAAAAAATACCCATAATACCGAGTGCTAAACCAAAGTCACCTACTCTATTCATTAACATTGCTTTTATAGATGACTTAGACGCTTGTAGCCTTGTAAACCAAAAACTAATTAAAAGGTATGAAGCTAACCCAACACCTTCCCATCCAAAAAACATCTGTATGAAGTTGTCAGCAGTAATAAGAGTTAACATAAAAAAAGTGAAAATTGAAAGATAGCTCATAAATCTAGGAATATGCGCGTCTCCAGACATGTATGATATAGAATAAATATGTACTAAAAAACTTACAAAACAAACAACTATAAGCATTACTGCTGTTATACTGTCAAAATAAAACCCCCAACAACAATCAAACATTTCCGAAAAAAACCAGGGTGAAAGCTTTATATAAACACAGCTTCCAGACAATGCTACTTCATAAAAAACAATGATACTTAATAGTGCTGAACATAAAACACAGGCGCAAGTAACAATGGCAGCGCCTTTGAACCCAAGGAAACGTCCAAACATACCTGTAATTAAACTTGCTAAGAGTGGGAATAAAACTATCAGTAAGTACATAAATTTATAAATTTTTAGACAAAGCTGCCGTAAATTTAAAGCAAAGCTTTAAAGTAATTTTTATGCTTGCAGTGTGTCTACAAACAATTGTTTGTAGACACACTGCAAGCATAAAACAATTTTTTGAAACAATGTGCAATATAAAAAAATACTAGTTTTACATTAAACTTTGAAAACATTTGTTTTGCTTAATTTATTTAAAGAAAATATATAACCTACATATAAAGTTTTAATGGTATAAATATCATTTTTTGTGTAAACTTTAAAATCTGTACCATTATTTTTTTTTAATGCAAAATAAAGTAAACGAAATGTAGAATTTTAATAAAATTTGAAATAAGCATTAAATTTTACAACTGTAAATTAAATTTAGTATTTGTAGTTAAGAAAAACATAACGATAATTTTTTAATGACGCAAAAAAAAATTTAATTTAACAATATAAAGTTTTATGATTTATTTGTAGATACTATTTATTTTACGATAGGCAAAAAGTTTATTTGAAAAAAACTTTTAAGGCAATAAAAAAAAGTGTCATTCTTTAAACAGTAAATGATATGTGTGCATGAAACATTGGTTTAATGTGTATACACTGCTTTACACATTTCCAAAAAAAAGTTTTTCAGAATTTCAGAACCTGATGGTTATACAACTTTATGTTTTAATTTTTTTGCTATGCATGAAATTTTCTTTAAATTTCAAATTAAAAATAAAGGCAGTTTTCTATATTTTTTTCTAATTAAAACACGTAACGAAATTTTTTTAGTTACGTGTTTGATTTTAGTTGTATAAAAAACTTTTCCAGCTTTATTACTTTTAAGTAAGCGTGGAAAAGAAAAAGTTTCGCTTTTTTTTTTTAAAAAAATCACTTGTATACGCATTAATTTATTTTTTAAACTGCTAATTGTGTACACAAAACCAAAAAATTTTATATTTTACAAGAAAATAGTATTTATACTTACTGAATTAAAAAAAAAAAATTACACAAAAATCAATTTAAGAAAGAAAGTGTACTTTAGCAGCAAACAAGATAATACATGCAAACTAAATCAATAACAAATTAATATTATCTACATACTAATGAAACATACCATTGATTGTTTTCGTGTACACAACAAGTGTGTACACAAATTGATTAAAAAAACTAAGCAAAAATGTTTACACGAAATTTTATTATTTACATGTAGACACACTAGTGTGCTAATCATATTCAGAATAAAGTGCACGTGATAGTTTATATTATTTTTCGTATAAATACAACTTTTGTGTACACACTGTTTAAAAAACGCTGGTTGTGTGTGTACACATTTGCAGACGCACTACAATTTAATTTTTAAAAATGCGTAGAATTGTAGATATACGGTTACGCCCATACAGTGATTTTTTAAACACGGTAGTAAAGTTTTTTTCTTGCTGGTTATAAAATCCGTGATTTTTCTATAGAACCGCCAGTCTGTACAATTATAAAATTTAGTGTGCTTAATATAAGTTTAATTTTAAAAACTTTTTGTGTTTTTCGTGTAATAAACAAAAACTAATTATTTTTTTCACAGTTTTTTTAAAAAATGAAAATAATCTGCAAGTGCGTCTGCAGCAATGCATAAAACTTATAGATTATTTATTGATTTTCTGCAATTTTACTTAATACGTTTTTACCGTAGTAGACACTTTAGTATTTACTTGCACTTATTTTGCAAAAAGCATTTAAGTGTTAGAATTGTTGCAGACGCATTAGTGGCATATTTTTACATTACATTATGAAAAATTGACGTTGCTAACATTAGTTTTTTTATAGTTAATTAAAAATTTTTCAAATTTACCTAAAAACGGTATAAAAATTAAAAAATAAACAAAAAAATAAACGGAAGCTGCTTGTCCAATTAAAATGTAAGGATCTTCTACAGGTTGTTGACCAATCCAAATTAATATTAAATTATCAGCTACTAGAAGCCAAAATAGTTTTTTATGAATAGGTCTAAAATTAGAGCTACGAACTTGAGACGTGTTAATAAAAGGTAATGCTAATAGCGCAATGAAAACTAGCGCAATTGCGGCTACACCACCTAGCTTATTTGGTATACTACGTAATATTGCATACACCCAAAGAAAATACCACTCAGGCACAATATGTGCAGGTGTAGACATAGGGTTAGCTGGAATATAATTATCAGGGTGACCCAATATATTTGGGTAAAAATAAATGAATATTGAATAAAATACTACAAAACTCACCCAACCAACTAAATCTTTTACATAAAAGTAAGGGTAAAATGCTATTTTATCTACAGATGAATTTGTCCCTAAAGGGTTATTTGATCCATACTGATGTAAAGCAGCTATATGAACTATAGCTGCTCCAGCTATTATAAATGGCAGTAAATAATGAAGACTATAAAAACGGTTTAAAGTTGCGTTGTCGACTGAGAACCCGCCCCATAACCATGTTACAATTGTATCGCCTACTAAAGGAATGGCACTAGCCAAGCTAGTAATTACAGTAGCTCCCCAAAAGCTCATTTGCTTTTCTTTAAATTATACACACTTAATAATGTAAACTTAATGTATAATTACTGTACCTTTACTACCACTAAACTTATATTTATATATAAATTGTATTTAGGAAAAAATTACGTAAGGCCCTAGAAACATGTGTAAACATATTAAAGAATCCGACTGTACATTAAGCACCATTGCAGGCACCCACCGATGGACCAGTCTGTAGCGATGGTATACACCACCGACGGTCTTGAAAGTAGTTTAATTTCGTTGACCGTTTTCATCAGTATTGCATAAAATACCATATACAATTTTATTTTTTTGTATAAATTACATTAAATTGAAAACAAAAAACTAATGTTTCTGTTTTAGTATTTTATACTATAATTAGTTTATTTTAATTTGTAATACATACAACTATACATATAAGGTTTTATAATGGAAAAAAGCTTTTCTTTATGCTTTTTTTCAAAATAAAGAAGAAAATTATATTTATGCTTTTGTATAGTACATTCTAGATTAAATTTTTCATAAATTGCTTTTTGTAAAATTACATTATCTTTAAATGAAAAACTTTCCGTGGAAATTTGTATTTTTTCACCACCGTTTTCTGCATGATCCATAAACAATATAGCAAAAGCTTTTTCGGTAAGTAAATCATAAATATTTTTTGAAACTTTTTTTTTATAAAAAGATTTTTTAGCAACGCAAAATTCTGTACAAAGTACGCGATTTAAACAGCAATTTTGTTTTTCATAAAAAGAATCGTAAACGTAATTTAAGCTTGAAAACGAAAAAGTTGTAAATCGTATTGAAAAATACACTACATTATTTTTTTTAATGTTTTTTTTTACTTTTGGCTTATCACAATTACAATACCCATTTTTTGCAAAAAATGAGTGTAGTGTGAAAATATACTGTGCATTTTTATTACTGATATGTAAATGAAATCGAGTAGCATTATTTCTTTTTTCTGCAAATCCATCTCCAAGTAAATTTCCCACTATGGTTGAAATCACGTCTTTATTGTGTGGTCCAATTCTTTTTTCAGCCAATAATCTAGAAGTGTAAAAATTTCGTGTATGTAAAGCCATATAGATTTTTGTACTATTTTAATGTATTTTCTGGTTATGTACACATTAACAGATTTTTAAAAGTTTGTGTGCTTAATGTGTACATATGCTACGCTTTTTTTAACGTTTGCAATTTGTGTACACACTTATTGTGTACACATTAAATTTTAGAAAAAAGTAAATAAATATAAATTAATATAAACTAATCATCTCGGGCCAAATTAAAAACCCCAAGGAAGTACGTATCCTATGAAAGCCGTAATAATCATTAATAGCAGTATAATAACCCCAATGCACCATACGAATTCACGAGGGCTTGCATAACTGCAGTAGTATAAGCTTCTGAACATATGTATATATACTATCATAAAAAACATACTTGCGCCATTTGCGTGCATATAACGAAGTAGCCACCCACCTTCAACGTCACGCATAATATGCTCTACACTTAAAAAAGCTAAATCTACATGTGGCGTATAATGCATTGCTAAAAAAATACCTGTTGCAATTTGAATAATTAAACATAGGCCTGCCAGACTTCCAAAACCCCATAAGTAATTTAAATTACTAGGGGATGGGTAATCGATTAAATGATCGTTCACTACAGAAAATAAAGGTTGTTTTAAAATAGACAATCTTTTCATAATTTGTATTTTTAAATTAAATAGATTTTTATTTGAGTTATACACTATTTTTATGCTTTTTAATTTTTTTTTTCAAAATTTTTTTGTTTTTTTTTTTAAAAGCATAAAAATACAAAGCTTGTATTAAATAAAATATGTATGCTTGTAAACCTGGAATTTTACATTGTTTTACAATTAAACGTTTATTGTTACAAAAAAGCCTTGAGTTTTTTAAAAATTCATAAATGAATAATTTATATTTTATATACATTTTTTGCAAACGCACTATTTTTTTGTATAATTCACGTTTATTGTTATAAAACTCGGTACAAATACAGACAGTAGGACTTGAACCTACATAACAAAAGTCACTAGGTCCTAAATCTAGTGTGTCTACCAATTCCACCATGTCTGCATTTAACGTTTACAAATGTTTGTAATTTTTACACAACGCTGTTATATAAAAACATTTGTATTTACAGTTATGCTTACGGAAAAAGGCAAAAGAGGGACTTGAACCCACGACACGAAGAGTATGATTCTACTGTTCTAACCTCTGAACTATTCTGCCTTCGTAATAGCACATACCAGATAAATGTATGATAAAATTTGCAGACGCATCAAACGTGTAAAAAACTGGTAGTGCGTCTGCAAAAAATTTTAGCACTACTAAAGTGTTATATTACTTTTTTGAAAAAACAAAAAGTAATTTTAAGCAATAAACTATTCTATTTAATAAAAAATAAAAAATACTATATGATAGGAAAGCAATAGTAAAAAGTATAATTTACGGTTTGTAATATTTATAAAGTTTGTGTAAAAACTGATAAGCTTTTCACGTTATAGAAATTTAAAAATGTTTATAAATTATTTTAAAGTAAACCAGGAAAAAAGGGACTTGAACCCTTAACCAATAGTTTTGGAAACTACTATTCTACCAATTAAACTATTTTCCTATATTTTGTATTTTAAGGTTAGAGACAGAATCGAACTGTCATTATTAGATTTGCAATCTAATACATTATCCATTATGTTATCTAACCAAAAAAGAAAACGCTTTTAAAAAGTCTAAAACTGTTAAATTTGATTCAATAAAATGAATTTAAAAATAGTTATAATTGCTTGTGTAGTTAGTGTACACATTAAACCGGTTTTTCAGTAGTTTTATGCTTTTTTTAAAAATCCACAGAATAAGCATTTTTATCAATTTAATGTGTCTACAAATTTGTAATTAAAAAAAAAAAAAACTACTTTATGTTTTTTTTATGCATGGCATAAAACTTTTTGTGTAAACACATGAAACTTTTTAAAATGTTAATATTAACATTTTTAAAGCGAGGACAGTAAAGCAACCGTGTGTACAAATTTTTCTTATCGGGTTTTCTCCAGCTATAAATTGTAAATAAAAAATTCTTTTTTTGTCACAATGTTTTATTGCTTTATAAAAATGTTTCTAAATCGGACAAGGAAGGATTCGAACCTCCGGTATTTAACATACGTCAGTTTTCAAGACTGATACTTTAAACCACTCAGACACTTGTCCTAATAAAAATATATTTATATAAACTTCAATTTAAAAACTAACTGTAATTATAATTATATTTTAAAGATCAGTAATCACACGTGTTGAAAAAAAGTTTTTGTAACCTTATTTCTTATTCTATCACTGGTTGTGTGTACACAAAGTTGTAAATTTTATGCAGTCCACTGCTTTGCTGCTAAACATTTGACATGATGAATAAATAATCTTTTTTTCTGGGTTCGGTAATGTGTCTACTTGTGTAAACACAAACGGTTTGCAGACGCATTCGTAGACACATTAAATCACTTGCAGACGCATTAATTTATTTTTGTGTACACACCACTGGTTTTTAAAATTTTGCTGTTTACAATCTGTGATTTAATGTGTCTACGAAAAAGCATTTGCTTTTGTTTATGGTATGCATGAAATTTACAGATCCCAGAACAATCAGCTACAGCTCACGTTCTGGTTTTTTTTTGGAAAAATCTATAAATCACTTGCAGACGCATTAATTTATTTTTATTTAGTGTGTAGCTTTGAAAAAAAGATTCGGGTGTAAAATTTTTTTTTTTTTACGAAAACAATCTGCTTTTTTTCTTTTCGAAAATTAAAATTTTTAATGTATTCTAATTTTACATATAACTTTGGTAATCAACGTAAAAAAAAACCAAATAAGTGGATAAGAACCCGCGTTCCCAGGGATAGGATAAGTAATATCCGTACTGTTTGAGTTAGAATCTATGAATGCTATAGTTGGTATATTTAATAGCGCAGCTTCTTTAAAAATTGATTCAGCATTATTATTACTCATAAACAAAAGCAAATCTGGTTTCCAGTTTGCATTTATAATTTTTATATTTAAAGAAATTGTATTTTCTTTAGTATGAGAGTGTTTGTTAGTTAATATAAAACCTTTATAATTTTTCTTCATTTTCTTATAACTTGGGAAATATATATTGTTAGCATTAAGAAACGTGTTATAATCATAATAGAAATTTACAAACGTTTGTACTTTGTTAAAAACTTTATCCCAGTTTGTTAAAGTTCCTTTTGTCCAGCCGCAATCGCTGAAAACAATATTTTGTGCAGACGCGTTAATGCTTTTTCTAAGAATATATACAAGCTTAGATAACTCAGGATTTGTGTTTATTATTAATATATTTCCTTTAGCTTTAAAAACAGATGTGAATACGTGAAGTGCTTTAGCCATGTAAATAGAAGTGCATTTATAATCAAATATTATTGTGTTATTTCTTTTACCAAGATAAAAATTGTTTAAATAATTATGCCAAGATTTTTTTAATTTTAAATTAGTATGACCTAAATTAAGTTTATCGTTATTGTTCATAAAAGTATAAAACTGTATTATATGGTTAGTTAGTGCGTCTACAAAGAATTTACCATAATAAATTGCATTTTTTTTAAGGAAATTATGCATATCACAATACCGCTTTTTTTATAAGCTTTACATTTAATTTTAGCAGCAAAGCAAATACAAACTATTTGCTTGTAATCTAAATAAACAATTGTCGTATATGTGTGTGCAAAAGCTGTAATTATATAGTTTGCAGTTAAACTTTATAATTACAGCTTTCGTTACTGCACAGTTTTAAAATACAAATATAAAAGCAAAACTAAGCATAACAAATCCATACTTTTATGCCTAGCGTGCCAAAATTCGTGAAAGCGTTTCCAGCTTTAAAATCTATTTTGCAGGAAAACACATGTAGTGATGTTTCACCATATTTAAAATTTTGTATTTTTGCTTTTTGGGCTTTTTTTGATTTACCACCAACTCGACCTGAACACATTACTCGTATTCCTTTTATTTTCAAATTTTTTTCTTGTGTTAACTTTTTCAAAACAATATTTTTAAGTTTAAAAAAAGACACTTTTTTTTCTAAATAATAAACAATTTCATTTAATAAAAATACAGCACTTTGGAAAATATTTGTATTTTTAAAAAATTGCAAGCTCACGGAACGTTTAAAATTTTCATGAACTATAGATTCTATATGCTGCTTATAAGGGGGACTTGCAATTAATATTGTTGTAAAAGAATCAATTCCTGGGTTTAATGTGTCTATACAGCTTTCAGCTTTGTAGACACATTGCTTTGGCGTTGCTTTGCTAGAAACTGAGACAAAATTATTTTCAGGCAATTGTTTTTTTTTTAAAATGAAAGTTTGTGCATGGAATGCTGAATTTCTGGATAAATGACAATAGTCATTATAGGTTTTACTTAAATATTGATTACTTATTAAACTTAAAAAAATATATTTAGTTTTTTTTTGTACCATTGTAAAATTAGGTATTACAGAAAAATCTTTAATGATAGTTTCGCTGGTTTTTTTACAATTAGCACTAAGGAAATGTAAAGAATTTACATACTTTAAATCACTTTTAAACAAACATTGTTTATTGTCATTAATTTTATTACATACCTTTAAAACATTAAAATTTATATTATAATATAATGACGGCGTTTTTTCTACGCGTGGGTTTTTTTTATTTGGTTTGCTAAATGAACTGTAGCTATTGAATTTCATTTTTTCCGAAAGTAAGGTTGTATGAAAATCAAGTTGTGGTAATAAAACAAATGGAAAATTCAACTTTCCTGGTAAATGTGATAATTCCATCAATTTGTACATATAATTTTTTCTGACACAACATTTGAATTCAATATAATTTTTAAGTTTTTCATAAACTGTGCCCAGCTTTTTTATGGTATGTGTAAAATTTACGGAACATTGATCTGCTGTCGCAAGCGCAGGTATTTTTTTGGAAAAACTGGTACAGTAATTTAAAATACTAGATATTTTGTACTTTTTTAAATTATTGTTGTGTGTTATATATAAACAACGTAAAACTTTTTTTTTATAAATTTGTAATAAATTTTCCGGTTTTTTTACGGTACGCATAAAACTGGTAGCGTGTAAAGGTTTTTTTATTTTATAAGATAACGGCAACGAAAATTTAATTAAGCTTTGCAGACGCATTAAATTATTTTTACGAAAATTATTTTTTAATGCGTCTGCAAACAATTTTTTACTATATAAATCCTGCATTTTATGAAGTGTTAAAGAAAGAAAAAGTTTTTTCTTATATATAAGAAATAAAAAATTTTTTGCAGACGCACTATAAAATTTTTTTTGCTTAGTGCGTCTGCAAAGTAAAAAACTTTTTGTGTTTAGAAAAAAAGTGTATTGCATTTGTTTTTTCTTATAAAATAAAAAATGAACTTTGCATAACCGCTTGCTACAGCATACATCCTGGCTTGTATAAAGTGACTTAAAACTTTTCTTTAATTTATAATATAAATTTAGATCGGGTGCTACATTTATAGAAAAAAACTTAATAAGAAAATATTTTATATAAATTTCATTTAATTTTTCAATGGTGCTTGAATATTTTAAATAATTATTCAAAACCATACCACTTTCATGTTTGTCTGCATTTTTGTTTTGTTTAGTAGTGGAAAATTCGTGTTTTACCTTTTTTTTTTCAGATTTTATAGGAAAACTTACTGTTTTTACAGATTCTGACGAATAATTCAAAATTTCTGCGTTATCAGCATTCAGTGGCAACGCCATGTTTTTTTCATACTCTGTAATATACTTTATTGGAGACGAAACACAATTGTTTAAATTTTTGTAAACAGTTTTTTCGTGTAACGCTTTTAAATCTGCACACACTAAACTTTTGTTTAAATAATTATAAATCTTGTTTTGTTTTTTAGAAATTAAAAAATACTTTTTAGTAAATAATTTTTTTTCCGGTTTATTTACTTTTTTGTAGTTTTTTATACGCAAAACTTCTGACATATAGTTTCTATTTTTAGTTGGATTGCAGAAAAATACATTAATTTTTACTTTATTGTGTAAATTCTGGATTAAAAAACGTGCCGAAGAAAATTGTATTTTTTTTAAAATACAGTTAATGTAATTTTGTACTTTAATATCATTCATTAATAAATTAACATAATTAGAATTGGTATACCAACAAGAATCAAAATTCAAATTGGTTTTTTCCAGACGTAATATAATAGGGTTTATTTTTTGCGCCATAAAAAAGTACAAATTATTTATATAGATTAACATTAAACTACACTATATTTGCAGTACTATAAAATTATTAGCATTTATCGTAATAATTTGAAAATATTTACTATATTTGCAGTTTTTTTTTTTAAATACAAAGCACATTATGAATATTCTTATTTTAAATATATTATTAAAAATAATTGCAATTACTATTCCATTATTATTAGGTGTAGCTTTTCTAACTTTAGCTGAACGCAAAGTCATGGCTTCAATGCAGCGCCGAAAAGGGCCTAATGTGGTTGGTATTTTCGGAATTTTACAACCAATTGCAGATGGTTTAAAACTGCTGGTAAAAGAGCCTGTTTTACCTAGTAATGCAAATTTAGTTATATTTTTATTTGCACCTGTACTAACTTTTATGCTTAGTCAGGTAGCTTGGGCTGTTATACCTTTTGGAGAAAACTTAGTTTTAGCTGACTTAAATGCTGGCTTATTATATATCTTTGCTATTTCTTCACTTGGTGTATATGGTATTATTACTGCAGGTTGGTCTAGTAACTCTAAATATGCTTTTTTAGGAAGTTTACGATCTGCAGCTCAAATGGTTTCTTATGAAGTTTCTTTAGGATTAATATTAATCACTGTTCTGCTTTGTGTTGGATCTTTAAATTTAAGTGCTGTTGTATTAGCTCAACAGAAAGTTTGGTTTTGTATACCATTATTCCCAGTGTTAATAATGTTTTTTATATCATGTTTAGCTGAAACGAATAGAGCTCCTTTTGACTTACCAGAAGCCGAAGCTGAATTAGTAGCTGGTTATAACGTTGAATATTCATCCATGGGGTTTGCTTTATTTTTTCTTGGAGAATATGCTAACATGATTGTTATGAGCAGTTTATGTGCCCTTTTTTTTCTTGGTGGTTGGCTACCTCCAATAAATATAAGTTTTTTTTTCTGGTTACCAGGTAGTTTTTGGTTTGGGTTAAAAATAGTATTTTTTTTATTTTTTTTTATTTGGGTACGTGCTGCATTTCCAAGATATCGGTATGATCAATTAATGCGTCTAGGCTGGAAAGTTTTACTGCCATTATCATTAGCTTGGGTAGTTTTAGTTTCTGGTATCTTAATAAGCTTTGATTGGTTGCCATAATAGTGCGTCTGCAAATAATCATTAAGCTTGTGTGTGTACACATTTAATGCGTCTGCAAATTTTGCAGACGCACTATAACAAATTTTGCAAAATGATTATTTATTCATGCATTAAAAAAATTTGCAGACGCATTAAATGTATTTTTTTACAGTACCAATGTACCCAGTAAAAATAGTAAATTATAAGTTTAAACGGTTTTGTGTCTACAAAAGCTTTTATATGTTTTTTTTATACTATGCATAAATTTTTTTAAAAAATGATGGTGTGTGTACACATTGTTTGTTGCGTTTGTGTGTGTACAAAAACTACTTGTGTAGACACACTCATTTACAAATTTTTTTTTTTAGGTAATAAAAAATGTGTGTACACACATTTTTAGTACACACTTTTTTTTTTGCCTTCTAAAAATGTGTGTACACACATTTTTTATTACATACAACAGTACTTTTTTTACTGTGTACATTAATATTTATTTTATTGGAATTTGCAACCCACTAAAAATACAGAGTGTGTTAAAAATAAACTTATTATTTGATGTTTTTTTACACTTTGTGACTACAGTAATATCAACTCCTTTTACAGTTGAAAAATACTCAAAATAGTTTTTTAGTTCTGGAAAATTTAAAATAGTAGGCAAGCCTACATTTAAATGACCATAAGAATCTAAACAGCTTTTATTGATACCGGTAAAGTTTCTTTCTCTAGGTAAAATAATTGTAATTAGTTTTTCCAAAAAAGTAAACATTTGCTTTTTTCGCAAATCTAATTTACAACCGATAATTTGTTTTTTTCTTATTTTAAAAGTAGATATAGATTTGTGTGCAGAAGTGTATTTTAGCTTTTGGCCTGAGACAATTTCTAGCGAGGAAATCAGTGGCATTATATTTTTTTTGTCGTTAACTATATTTTTATCTGTCATATTTAAAACAATTTTTTCTATTTTAGGAATATTCAATAAGTTTTTTATATTTTTCTTGTAAATAAAGTCATGTGTAATATGCTGCACATAATGCATATAATATCGAGTACAGTTTTTTGAAGAAAAAATATTTTTTGATTTTGTTTGTGTGTGTACACATTTATGGGTAGCATAAAACTGACAGCTAACAACCGATTTTTTTATAAAGTTATAGTTATACATAAGTTTTATTTTTTTAGTTATATTTTATTTTTATATACACAAGTTTTTGTAAAATATATTTTTGCAAGCGTCTTTTTCGTCTAGTGGTTAGGACGTCGCTTTTTCAAGGCGAAAACACGGGTTCAATTCCCGTAAAAGATATACGTAAATTAAATTATTTATTATATTTACTTTATATATTAAATTTTAAACAACCCAGGTTGTTTAAAGAATTCATTTATCTTATCTAATAACAATAGTTACTTTAAGATATTGATATGTCTATAAATTAAATAAAATTAAATGCTTGTATTTTAAAAAAGTCTCAGCTTTTGTATACGCATTACTGTTATTTTATTAAAATAAACTTTAAGCATTTCCTCCAAGTATACAAAAACCCGTTTTTGCCTAAAAAAAAACACAGCGTTAGCTTTGGAAAGCATTTTTGTTTTATATATAAATTTATAACGTACATACAATGCAGAAATAGCTCAGTGGTAGAGTGTTGCTTTGCCATAGCAAAAGTCGAGGGTTCAAATCCCTTTTTCTGCTTTCAATTGTGTAATTGCTTAGAAAAATTGTGTACTTGTGTACACACAACCGGTTCCGTTTAATGTGTTTACAATTAAGCTTCTGGTTGTGTGTACACACATTTGCAGACGCACTACATGGTTTGTTGCGTTTTTTTGTGTACACAACCGTTGTGTGTACACAAGTACAGGATGTGTGTTTTTTTTTTACAAGCTTAATGCTTAAAATTTACTGTACAAAAACTTTATTATTTATAATTCACACAGCTTAAGTTGTAATAATACATACCATAAAAAATAAAGCAAGGAAAAAATATTTACTTTGTGTAAAAGTATTACTATAAAAAATTTATCATTATGATTTTCACACCACTAGAGCAATTTTCAATTATAAGTTTAATACCTTTTCATTTTGGAAATATTTATTTATCTTTCACTAACTCGTCATTATATGTTATGCTTACGACTGGATTAGTGTTTATTTTATTTTTCTTAGTAACAAAAAACGGCGGTTATTTAGTTCCTTCTAGATGGCAGTCTGTAATAGAAATGATATATGAATTCGTAGTAAGTTTAGTTTCAGAGCAAATAGGAAAGAAAGGGGAAAAATATTTTCCATTAATATTTACTACTTTTGTTTTTTTATTATTTACAAACCTAATAGGTATGATTCCGTATAGCTTTACTGCTACAAGCCATTTTTTAGTGACTTTTGGTTTAAGTTTATCTATATTTATCGGAATTACAATTGTAGGGTTTCAAACTCACGGTTTACATTTTTTTAGTTTTTTATTACCAAAAGGCGCGCCATTAGCTTTGGCACCGCTATTAGTTGTTTTAGAGTTAGTTTCTTATTGTTTTCGTGCGATAAGTCTAGGAGTGCGTTTATTTGCAAATATGATGGCCGGGCATACTTTAGTCAAAATTCTAAGCGGTTTCGCTTGGACCATGCTTTCAGTAGGTGGGTTATTGGGTCTAGCATCCGTACTTCCTTTCACTGTAGTGTTTGCTTTAACTGGTCTTGAAATTGGTGTAGCTTGTTTACAAGCATATGTTTTTACTATACTAACGTGTATTTATTTAAATGATGCAATTAACTTACATTAAAAAATCTATAAAGTAAATTAAATAAATATACTAAACAAATTTTAAGAATATACGTTTAATTTTATGCTATGCATAAAACTACTTGTGTACATACTTGTTTATCATAAAAAAATTTCTTTATTGCATGAAGCAGTTAAAAAATGCGCAGCATGTAGACACACTTTTTAAAAAACGCAAAAACCATATACACATACCAGCTTTTTTTTTTTAAGTTTTATGCTACCTATAAAATTTACGGACCGAAAAATGGTTTGCAGACGCACTAAAAGTTTAATTTTTAGATTTACATTATAAAAAAAACTCACACTTAAAATTCAGTAGCTTTATGTTTTAAGCTTATACATTTAAGGCAAATAATTAAAGTAAAACTGTTAACTTGTCATGTTTGCAAAAAAATTCCTGCAAAAATAATTTAATGCGTCTGCAAAATTTTTTTTGTGATTTGTTTAAAAATACATTTGATAGGGTGTGACGGGAAGACAGCAAAACAATTGTAACTTTTTAAAAAGTGTGTCTACATGCTACGCATTTTTTAACGTTTTTTTTTAATGTTGGTATGTGTCTACTTTTTTTAAACAATTAATAATTGTTTAAAAAAAGTAGTTTTTTTTTCACTGGTTGTGTACATAAAAACGCAACAAACCATGTAGTGCGTCTGCAAATGTGTGTACACACAACCAGAAGCTGAAAGCTTTGTAGACACATTTAGTTTTGAAAAAATAACAATGTGTACACACACACACCAGCGAAACTTTTGTGTGTACACAAGTAGTTTTTTTTTCACTGGTTGTGTACACACTTGTTGTATACACGTTTGTTTTGTTTTTGGTTTTGTGTATACAACCAGCAATTTAAAATCTGCTAATGTTTACACAACTTTTGTGTGTACACAAGTACACACATTAAATCATACTGCGTATTTACGTTGTACATAAAAAAAAAAAAAATTTGTTTTTTATAGTGTGCTTTTTTTAATGAAGTGTGTACACAAATGTATCTGGTGTGTGTGTGTACACAAGTTTTTTTTTCAAAATTTTTACAACTTCTACAAAATAAAGCTACAAACTGTTTGTTTTTAAATTAAGTATAAAATAAGATTTTTAAATGCACCCATATAATAAAAATTCTGCTATAACTGAGTTTGATTTTTTTAATTTTTTATTTGAAAATGATTTTAAAGCAATTTTACCTGAATTGTTTTTAATAATTGCATCCATACTGCTTTTAATTTATGGAGTTGTTTTAAGTACATGTAAAGAAAAAAAGTATCCATTATTATTAAATAATATAAGTATGCTAAGTTTATTGAGCTTGATTTTTACTTTTTTTCTTTTAAAGAAAAATTTTATTACACATGCTACAATTTTCTATAATACATTAATTTTAGATAATTTCACCTATTTTTTAAAAATATTAGTTGTTTTTAGTGTTTGTTTCTGTATATTAATTTCATTAAATTATATGAAAAAGCAGAGTTTTAATGCTTTTGAATACATGATTTTAGTATTATTGTCCACTATTAGCATGTTATTTCTAATATCATCCGCAGACTTTATATCAATGTATTTAGCAATAGAACTCCAGAGCTTGTGTTTTTATGTCATGGCTGCCTGGAAGCGCAGCTCAGAATTCTCCACAGAAGCTGGTTTAAAATATTTCTTACTTGGGGCTTTTTCTTCTGGGATTCTTTTGTTTGGGATTTCTCTTATCTATGGTTTTACTGGAATCACGAATTTTGCTGAATTGGCAAAAATATTTGCATGTGGCATTAATGAATATTCATATGTTTCGCTAGAAAATAATGCCAGCTCTAGTTTGAGAGCTTGTGAACTAGGTATGATTTTTATGTTAGTTGGTTTTTTATTTAAGCTTACTGCTGTACCTTTTCACATGTGGGCTCCAGATGTTTACGAAGGTGTCCCTACTTCTGTGACAGCTTTTTTTTCAATAACACCAAAAATATCTATACTTGCCATAGTAATTAAAGTATTTACTGATAGTTTTTATGATTTTATGTTTCCATGGCAAAAGATTTTCATATTTTCCAGTATTTGCTCGATGATTTACGCTAGTTTTGCTGCCATGTCGCAAAATAAAATTAAAAGGTTATTAGCTTTCAGCTCGATTCAACATGTTGGGTATTTATTGATTGGTATTTGTTGTGGAACTACAGAAGGGTTACAGGCATTATTTATTTATTTAGTTGTGTACATAATAATGACCATTAACATTTTTGCAATAATTTTATCACCGGTAAAACGTGAAGTAAACGCTTTTTTTTCAGTAGTGCCTATACCGCAAGTTAAATATACTACCGATTTCGTAATGCTTAACAAAACGAATCCAATTTTAGCCGTTACTTTTACTGTCACTTTATTTTCTATGGCAGGTATACCACCACTAGCAGGCTTCTATAGCAAAGCATTTTTGTTTTTTGCAGCTATGAGTTCTACAATGTACTTACTAGCGATAGTGGGAGTAGTTACCAGTGTAATAAGTTGTTTCTATTATATCCGTTTAGTAAAAATAATGTATTTTGAAAAAACCAAAAATTATTTAAGTTTTGCTGAAATAAAAAAAGAAAATGCTATTATTTTAGCATTTTCTTTCTTTTTTATACTTTTTTTTATGCTTTTTCCAACACCATTATATGTTGTTAGTCATAAATTTGCATTATCACTTTGTTGCTAATTAAATATAATTTTTGTGGTTAACTATATAATTACATTTATACATTTGTATATTTTTATATAGCAAACAAAAACGCTAGAAAATTACATTCCAGTAATGTGTCTACCACCGGTTCAAACAGCAACGGTTGTGTCTACAATATTTTAATGTTTACACAACCATTTATTTTGTTGTGGTAAAATACTCACGATAATATTGTAATGTGTCTACAAAGCTGTCAAATTTATTCATGTTTATTCATTTATTTTTTTTGTAAAATTTTTCAAAAAAAATTTTGCATATTTTTTTTTACATTACTTTTTTTTCTTCTACAACGTAAACCCAGTTCTGTTGTATAATAATAATAGATTGGTTGTATAACAAAATTTTTTTTTTCTTTTATAGGTCACATACAAAATCTCCGGTTTTGTTGTAATATACCCGATTACACGCAAAATTATATACTTTTTTCCTAAAAAATAAAAAAATTTTTTTATTTTTTAGGAAAAAAAGTATACGATAATAAAATTAATTTATATTATAATTAAAGTATTTAAATATAAAAAAAACAAAATTACATGCAAATCTATATTTTACAGCAATGAATTATATTGTTATAATCGCTGTTAACCATTTAACTTACAAAAAAAAAACTATGTATAACCGAATCTCATTATTTTTCATTTTATCAGTTATTAGTACACTCTTTTTTTGTTGGGTTAATATACTAAATTATATACGTTGCCAATTTTCAGTTATTAGATTACAATTAACGCTTTTTTTTATTTTACATTATTATACGTATTCTTTTTTTTATTGTGTTGTGTAGTTTCGGTTGTTCATGGGTACTGTCGTACTATAGCAAACACAATTGTGTAAATGATTTCGTTACATGCCAATATACCAATCATTGTTATAGAATCTTCAGGTGAACAGTGTTATAATAATGAATCATAAACTATAACAAATTATAGCAATTGTGTTACTTTCCTAGTTGCAGTGAAAAAAATGCAACTAAATCACCGGGAATTAAACACGTAATTGCACACAAAGTAGAGCAGCAAGTAAATGAAATAGTAGTATAAAAGTACAAATCCCCACAAGTTAATGATGATAGTGTGATAATCGATTAAAGTTTAATAAAATAGTTTTATAAAAATAAAGAAAACTTACATTTTGAAAAACCAAACACTCCTAAAGAATTACATGTACCAGATGTAACAGCGCAAGTAGAAAAAAAAACCATGTACCATTTAAATTTCATACTTATATTCTAGTGCGTCTGCAAAAGATTTGTGGAAAAAGCTACTTATGTGTAGTTTGTTTACAATGTCTAGAAACATATAACAAACTTCACAAACACGTTCAATGTTGCAATGTTTACAGCAGACTTTAAAGCAATGCTTTAAATTCTGGCATGAAATTATATGTAAATAACGAAGTGCAATGCGTAGAAATTAAAAGTAAAGTGTTTACTTTCCAGTAAAAGTAGTATCCCTGGTGACGAAAGCTAACAATACAATATTTAAGCTTAAAAAATCTGGTTTGTCGGATGAAAGATTGCATGAACGCAAACTACTGTATCCGACAGAAAATCATTAATTACTTGTAAAAAAACTACTGATTTTCTTATTTTTTGTAGAATATATCTGCATACCAAAATAAAATTGGTATGCAGATATATTTTTTTAAGACAATAAAACATGTAGTATTTTACACTTTAAATTAAACTTTTGCTTATTAAAGTATAATTTATTGGATAAAACTTGCAGTTTGTGTAAAGTGAAATTCAATGGCTGCTAGATTCTTTTTTTATTGAGATTAAATATAAATAAGCTTTGTTTTATAATTTGCTGTTTACGTCTACTGAATGCAAATATTTTATATTTATGTATGCTTGTAGCTTAATTGGATAGAGTATCATACTACGGATGTGAAAGTTGAAAGTTCGAGTCTTTCCAAGCATACACACCTTTAGCCATATAATTTTGTGCATATCATAAAATTGACACGTTGCTACATAGTTTACGATAAATTATGAAAACACATGTATAAACCTATTATTTTTTTTCATTTTACAGAGTTAAAATATCGTGCTCTTTATCTAGCATTATGCTTAAATATTACTTTTATAGTATGCTATAATTACTGTTTTGAAATTATTTATATTTTCACAAAACCTTTTCTATTTTATAAAAAAAATTTCATATTTACTGACATCACGGAATTTTTCTATACTAATATACAAATATGCTTTTTTTTTACTTTTTATTTAATACTACCGCTACTATTGTATCATATCTGGTGCTTTTTTGTTCCAAGTTTATTATGCAAAGATAGGCATAAAAATAGCATATTTATTTTCATATTTGTTTTTTTAATATATGCTACAATTGTGTTTGTATATTGTATTCTACTACCTAAACTATTTTATTTCCTAGTTGATTTTATGATACATAACAACTTATTAAACATTGAATTACAGCCACGAATTAAATCGTATGTATGTGTGTGTATTAATATTTATTTTTTTTCAAGTTTTCTTTCACTTTTGCCTTGTGTTTTTTTTTTTATAATGAAAAAAAATTATGCAATCTTGGAAAGCATGTGTAAAAACCGTATTAAAAATTTTTTCTTAATATTAATAATATCGTCTATGGTTTCACCTCCTGATATAGTTTTACAAATTTGCCTTTCACTGTGCTTATTTTTTTTCTTTGAAATGCTTTTACTAGCAGGATTTGTATATAGGCTTTATGTTTGAAAGTTATAAAAAATCCTAGCATACAAATTTATATTTATAACTATATGTATAGCTGTAGTGTTTTATTGTATGAAAAAAATCTGTAGTTTTCAAAAAATATAAATATTCTTAAACTAGAGTGTGCCGTTTAATTTCCATGAGAAATGTTTTTTTGTAAAAAAATCTTGGCAGAAACATTTTTTTACAAAAAAACATACAATAAAAAATATAAACTAAAAGCGCAAAAAGTGAAAAATAAAATTAAAATATATACGAAAAAAAAATTATAAAATTCTTTTAATTTATTTTTTCACTGCAGGCTAATTTTTCAAACTAAATGCAAGTGTACACACAAGCACAAGCTTTTGCTAGTTTTTTTATGCTATGCATAAGTGTGTACACAAGAAAACAACCGTTGTGTGTACACAAGAAAACAACCGTTGTGTGTACACAAACTAAGTGTGTACACACAACGGTTGTTTTTGTTTTTGGTTTTGTGTACACAACCAGTGGTGTGTACACAAAAATAAATTAATGCGTCTGCAAGTGATTTTTTACACGAAAAAAGTACACACATTTAGTTTTGAAAAAATAACTACAAGTTATTTTGTGTACACAACCAGCATTTTTGTAAACATAACTTTTGTGTAAACATTTTTGTAGTTTGTGTAGACACACTCACTTACAAATTTTTTTTAAATCCGTAGTGTGTACACATGCATAGCATTGTGTACACACCCACATACCAAGGCACTTGGTTGTGTACACAAAAAATATGGGTATATAGCTCAATTGGTAGAGCATCGGGCTTTTAACCTGGTGGCCGCAGGTTCGAATCCTGCTATACCCACTTTATATACGATAGTTTATATAACTAATTTTACTTTATGGAATAGCTGCAAATCATATATTTTCTTTATATGCGTAAAGCAGTTAAAAAGTTTAATTATTTTTTGTGCTCATGCTATTATATTGGAGTATGGCCAAGTGGTAAGGCATCGGATTTTGGTTCCGATATTCAAAGGTTCGAATCCTTTTACTCCAGGTTAAACATAAAAGCCGGCTTAACTCAATTGGTAGAGTATTAGTTTTGTAAACTAAACGTTATCGGTTCAAGTCCGATAGGTGGCTATTTTTAAATGAGAATGTAACTCAGCTGGTTAGAGTATTGGCTTGTCACGCCAAAAGCCACGGGTTCGAGTCCCGTCATTCTCGCTGATATTTTCATGTAGACACACTAGTGTGTACACAAAAATTTGACACTTTAAAAATGTTTACACAAAAGTGAGTTGTTGTTTAAAAATGAAACACTTTTTACTGTTTACACAAACTTCACGTGAAGTATGGTTATTAGGTAATCGTTAAAAAACATACAAAAAAAATTTTGCAGACGCACTAAACATTTTTTTTGTAAATTTATAGCGAAACAAAAAAATTTACAACTTTTTATAGTTTTTTATATTTGCAAATAAACCAAGTGTGTACACAATAAGCATTATTTCGTTTGTGTACACACTACGATTATGTACTGTTTCTTATAAGGCATTTGCTTTGCTGCTAAAAAATAAATTGTAACCTTAGTTGTGTCTACAGTAAATTTAATGTATAGCATTAAATTTACTGTAGACACAACTAACCTTATAAAAACTGTAATTTTTTGCAGACGCACTATAGGTTAACTGTGTCTACGTTGAATAATTCATAAAATTTACAAGTACAAATACAGATTTTTTTGCAATAGAAAACTTTTATATTAAATTTTACCGACAAATAAAGTTAATTTTAAAAATGTGTAAAGTAACTTTACACAAAAATAAAATAATCTGCCTGCAGCACGAAGTGTTTTATGCATACCATAAACAAAAGCAAATGTTTTTTCGTAGACACATTAATGCGTCTGCAAAAAATTAAATAAATTTGTGTGTACACTTCATTAATGCGTCTGCAAGCAATTGTGTGTACACGAAAAACCAGATCCGAGATTTTTAACGGTAATGTGTCTACAAAGCTTTTAGTTTTTGTGTACACACTATAAGATGTGTGTGTACACAAGTTTTTTTTTCAAAATTTTACCGTGTGTACACATTTATGCATACGATAAAATAACGCAACCCAGAAACTGGCAGATGATTTTAAAGCATTTGTAAAAAAATATTTTTTTTAAATATGCGAGTATGGATTAAAGGTAAATTCCCTGTTTTCCACACAGGTGATATGGGTTCGATTCCCATTACTCGCTATTAATATTAGTTTAGGTAGCTCAGTTGGTTAGAGCAAAGGACTGAAAATCCTTGTGTCGGAAGTTCAAATCTTCTTCTAAACAGTTTAAAAAATTTTCTAGTAGTGTGTTTATCGAAGCAGATTTATGCATAGCATAAAATTTATTGCAAGTATAAAATAGCACATTAATTTTTTATTTTATAGAAAAAAGTTTAGCACAGCTGATTTTCTAACTGATAAAATTAAGTATATTCATAGAAAAATTTTATACTATGTATAAAACGATTAATGCCCTGCGAGTGCTATATTTATGGATTTCATGGAAAGCTTTATTTTTATATTGGTTAATTAATGTATTAACAAATGTAGCAGACAATTTGTGTTTACGCCTATAAAAAGGCTTGGTTGTGTGTACACTAGTTAAAAGTTATAAACTTATGTTTTATTAACTTATTGCTGATAAATATGTAAATATGTGTATGATTGTCAGAAATTATATAAGCATTTCTATATATAATACCATTTAATTTAAATTTGTTTATGTTAGTTATCTTAAAACAATAGTTTTTTAAATTTACACTAAAATTCATTTTATGCTTTACACAAACTGTATAAATACAAATAAAACTTTTTTTTATAGTATAATTACTGGTATGTTTTTCCAGAATACAAGAAAAAACACACTAAATGTGTACACTTTATTTTAAACAAATTAAGTGCGTCTGCAAAAAATTTTATTATAAATTTTTTGCAGACGCACTTAATTTGTTTAAAATAAACTAGTTTTAATTGGTAACGCTCATTTAAAGTATATTATAGTGCGTCTGCAAAAAATACACTTAATTATAGCATGTAATCATTTTATTTATAATTATTTATGCAGGTGCTTTAAAACTTATGTTTAAAAATTATTGTAAACTTTCGGAAGAATGGCCGAGTGGTTTAAGGCAATAGCTTGCTAAGCTGTCATACATATTTTGTATCATGGGTTCGAATCCCTTTTCTTCCATGCATTAAATATAAAGCATATTTTATAATACAAAATATTTTGTATAAATTTTATACATTTTATAAAAAACTACTAAAAAGTGTTGCGAAAATTTTTCGGCACTGTATACAAAATTTAAAAATTCTGTAGTATGCTTTATATCTGGGAACATAGTTCAGTTGGTAGAACGCATGCCTTGCACGTATGAAGTCATCGGTTCGAGTCCGATTGTTTCCAATAAGTTTTTTTTTTAAGTATAAACTTAAAATTTATACTTTGTAGACACAACCGGTTTGAAAAAACAATATGTACACACACACCAGCGCAACCGGTTGTGTGTACGCAAGTACACACATTTAGTTTTGTGCAAACATTAAAATAAAGCAACCGTGAAAAAATAACGACAATCTAATAAATTTTACACAACCAGAAAATAACACAGTATTTCATGAATAAATCGATTGTTTACATTATTTAGTGTGTTTACAAAGCTTTTGGCTTGTGTACACAAAAGTGTGTACACTAGGTTTGTTTATGTTTAAAAATTTTCGTACCAAAAAACTTGTAAAAAAACTTGCAGACGCATTAAACGTTTTTGTAAGTGTGACCGTTTATTTTTTTACTTACTTTTTAAAATTTTAAATATTGTATTGTATAGAAAGCTTACTTTAAGTTTATTAGCGTGAATAAGTTTAAAATTTATTTTTTTTTCTGCAAAATTACTTTGTATCAGACCTTATATATTTATAAGCACTTTAAAGTACTATAAATACACTATAAACATAAATAATAATAAAAATGCATATATGGCTATTGAAAAATTAATAACTGGAAAAAAAATTAAAAACTTCACGATAAATTTTGGACCACAGCACCCAGCAGCACACGGGGTATTACGTTTAGTTTTAGAAATGAATGGTGAAGTAGTAAAACGAGCTGATGCTCATATCGGATTACTTCATCGAGGGACTGAAAAATTAATTGAATATAAAACTTATTTACAAGCTTTACCTTATTTTGATAGATTAGATTATGTATCTATGATGTGTCAAGAGCATGCTTATTGTCTTGCAGTAGAGAAATTATTAAATTGTAAAGTTCCATTAAGGGCCCAATATATTAGAGTACTGTTTTCAGAAATTACCAGATTATTAAATCATTTATTAGCATTAACTTGTCATGCTATGGATGTAGGAGCATTAACTCCATTTTTATGGGGGTTTGAAGAGCGCGAAAAACTAATGGAATTTTATGAAAGAGTCTCGGGTGCACGTATGCACGCATCTTATATACGCCCAGGAGGTGTAAATCAAGATTTACCAATAGGCTTATGCGAAGACATCTATAAGTTTGCAGAGCAATTTGCTTCACGAATTGATGAGATGGAGGAAATGCTTACAAACAATCGAATTTGGAAACAACGGTTAGTAGACGTAGGTATAGTCACAAGTGATCAAGCATTAGACTGGGGGTTTTCAGGAGTCATGTTGCGAGGATCTGGTATAAATTGGGATTTACGCAAAACCCAGCCTTATGATGTTTATGATAAAATGAATTTTCATATACCAGTTGGAACCAATGGAGATTGCTATGATCGTTATTTAATCCGTATTCAAGAAATGCGTGAAAGTTTAAAAATTATAATGCAATGTTTAAATACCCTACCATATGGTTTAGTCAAAGTGGATGATCGTAAGATTACTGCACCTTCCCGTTCTCAATTAAAGCAATCTATGGAATCATTGATTCACCACTTTAAGCTTTATACTGAGGGTATAACGGTTGCTGCATCAGAAACATATACTGCAGTAGAGGCCCCAAAAGGAGAATTTGGTGTTTATTTGGTAAGTAATGGGACAAATAGACCGTATCGTTGCAAAATCAGAGCACCCGGGTTTGCTCATTTGCAAGGAATTGATTTTATGTGTAAAAATCATATGCTAGCTGATGTAGTTACAATTATAGGAACACAAGACATTGTATTTGGAGAAGTTGATAGATAAACATTACAACTAGAACAGGCGTTACAAAAATATGTAACAAAATTTTATATAAAATGTAAACGAAATTAAGATTTGTATTATAATTATACTCATTAAACTTTTAAGCGCAGTCTAGTGTGTACACATGTGTAAAATTTTGTGATTTACACATATACTTTAAATAATGAAAGTTTTTTCTTTAATTTAAAAAAAGGTTTTGTAGCATTTGTGTACACAAAAAAATTTGCAGACGCATTAAACGTGTACACACAACTAGTGCAAACAATTTTTTATATTATAAATATTGGTTTGTAGACACACTGCAAGCATAAAAAAACATTTTTTAGCACAAAAATATATAACAAGTAAAACACAATATTATATGCCTCAATTAGACAAAGTTACGTTTTTATCACAATTTTTTTGGTTATGTTTTTTTTATATAGGCTTTTATTTTCTAATTTTAAAATTCTTTTTACCAAAAATGAGTTTAATTTTAAAACTTAGAAAAAATAAATTAACTGGTTCACAAAATAATGTTAATAATTTAACACAAGAAAATAAGAAAATCCAAACCAATTATGAAATTTTATTTACCAATGCTTTGATTACTTCAAAAAATACTTTCAATAAAAGTTTTAATTTAATAGAAGCATGGTTACATAATACTGTACAAAATACCGAAAAAAAGCATTTTGTCGGTTTAAATAAAAAGTATATTAAATCTGTTGGTGAAAGTGCCTTATCTGAAAATCTAGCGCTTACTATTTTTACACCAGAAATCTATAAAAATATTTATATGTATAGTTTAGTAAAAATACTACAAACTTGTTGTAAAAACCTAGGTAGTAAAAAAAAATAGAATGTAACAATAATCTTTAACGTAAACTTTAAATTACTAATCAAATTTAAAGCAAGTTGTAAAAATTTCTTTGTTTACACAAACCGGAAAGTAAAAAAACCTTTTTTTTTTTTGCGTAGACACACCCAAGTAATTTAGAAAAAGCTTAAGTTTTTTTATAGAACCTATACTTTCCGGAAAAAACATGATGTCAACAGCTTTGCTTTTTTTTTTTAAATACATTTTTTTGTATTAATGCGTCTGCAACCATTTTTATACCGTTTCGTCTAGTTTTACGCTAATGAAATTAGCGTAAAAAAAGTAAAAAAAAAAAATAATGTCATGTTTAACAACAAAAAATTAGCACCATATATTTTTGTATTTTTAGCGTTTTGCGTAATTAGTTCAAAACATATTATAATTTATAATGAGGAAATATTAGTGGCACTTAGCTTTCTATTCTTTGTAATTTTTGTTTCTTATTACTTTGGAAATACCATAAAAGAATCATTAGATGAAAGAACTATAAGCATCAGATCAGAATTACAAAATTTTTTAAATGTAAAAAAACAGTGTTTAAATATGCTTTATAAAATACATGAAAAAGCAAATTTATCACCTAACATTACAACTGACTTAAGCTATTTTACAAATTTAAAAGTAAAAAGTAAAACTAAAGGGTCGGAAAAAGCATTAAAAAATATTTTTTCTAAGCAAATAAGCTTAAAATTGAAAAATCTTTCGTACTCTAATCTTAACTTAAAATTCCAGAAAAACATGGCAGAAATGCTATTGAGTGCAGTGTTAGTTAGAAATGCAAACACAAAAAAAAATATTGAAAAACATATAATACTAAATTTAAATTTTTTTAAAAAAAATTATATTTAAATTTTGTAAAATTTAAATTTTTTTAAAAAAAATATAGTTGTGTACACACAATAGTTGTGTTTACAAAAATGCTGGTTGTGTGTACACACATTTGCAGACGCACTACAATTTATTTGTAGACACAAAACCAGATGTGTAAACATTTTTGCTGAAAGCTTGTAATTTTTCAAATTTTACTGGAAAATAAAAAACAATGTGTACACACACACCAACCCGTAAGTGTGTAAACATTTTTGCACAAAGCTTCTGGTTGTGTGTACGTAAATTTTGCATCTGGTTTTGTGTGTACACAAAAAGAAAATTAACCGTGCAATTTGTGTACACACAAGAAAAATTTGTAAAACTTGTAGTGCGTCCGCAAATCTGTACACACAACCAGCATTTTTGTAAAATTCATTTTTAAAAAAACACTGCTAGTGTGTCTACATGCGAAAAATTGTGGTTTTTTTAACAGTTACAAGAAACCTTACTTTATCAAAGTTTAAAAACGTTTTTTTTTATAAACATAAACTTTATCGTATGCCGAAACGTAATGTATGAAATTACTGGTTTTGTTAACATTCTTTGAAACTTAAACAAGTTTAAAAAATGAAAATTTTTTTAATAGTACAAACCACGTTTAAATTTTAAAGAATGTTTACAGATCATGTAACCATTTTTGTTTTCCTAGCATTTTTAGAAATCGTAATCTGCGTGAATTTGCTAATGAAAAATGGCAAATGAATTGTTGGCAGAAAATGTAAACCGTCTTTGAAAAAAAGTTTAGTTTCTACAGCAATTAGCTTATGTTTTTTTATGTGTACCATAAAACTTATGTAAAGTTTTTTTTATATGTTTAAAAATGTTTGTACATTTGCAGACGCACTACAACCAAAGGTTGCACGTTATAAGCTGTGCTTATCATTCGAGTGCCACTTACTGTGGAAATCAAAGTAAATTAAAATAAAGCTTCTGTATCAGAAAGTATAATTTATAGCAAAGCTGTGCTTTAAAGTTAAACACAATTAGTTTGAAAAATAATTTTATGCTACCCATAAAAATGAATTTACGTGAATTTTTAACAGTGTTAAATTAAGAAAATGCGTTAAATATATCAAATAAATATATAAAATTATATTTATTTTATATTTAAATATTACAAAATTATATTTTTATAGGTACGCAGGCTATGATTTAAAAATAAAATAAACTTACGCTTATTTGGTGAAATTGGTAAACACGATAGACTTAAAATCTGTTCCTAAAAAAGGTTATCGGTTCAAGTCCGATAGTAAGCAAATATTACAAAAACATTATATATAGCAAAAAAGTATAAAATATATGGTATATTTTTTAAACACAAATATAAGCGAAAATAAAAATATAAACATGGCATTGCGAGAAATATTTGGTATCGGAAAAGCTTTATCTAATAAAATCTGCCAAAGACTTGGTTTAAGTGAAAACATCAAACTTAGCAAATTAAACATTTCACAAATCGAAAAAATTTCTATGTTAATTAATGAAAATTTTTATTTTGGAAATGAGTATAAACAAATTATATATAAACAAAAAGAAAGACTTATTAAAATATCGAGTTATCGTGGGTTTCGTTTCAAACAAGGTTTACCAGCAAGAGGACAACGCACACACACTAATGCAAAAACTGCTCGTATCGTTGCACTTAAAAAAAATTTTTAATACATTAAAATAATGTACTTTGTAGAGAATTTTGCGTTAAATTGTAAAAGTAAGCTGTGGTGTGTACACATTATGCATTGCATAAAATTTACCGATATTTACGTTTACAATAAAATATATGTGTACAAGTCAGCTCTAGAAAGTGGTTCTGGTTTACAGAACTAATACAAACTACAAAAAAAAGTACAAACATTATGCCAACTATAAACCAACTTTTTAAAAATAAAACTTGTCGTGCGCAAAAAAGAAAAGTTATAAAAAAGCCGGCGTTATTGAAAAATCCACAACGAAAAGGAGTGTGCACAAAAGTATATACTCGTGCGCCAAAGAAACCTAATTCAGCACTTCGTAAATTAGCTAAAATAAGACTAACTAATTCTAGAGATATTATAGCATATATACCAGGAGAAATACATAATTTACAAGAGCATTCTATGGTGCTGATTAGAGGCGGTCGTGTAAAAGATTTACCGGGAGTTAAGTATCGTGTGATAAGAGGTAAATTAGACTTACAAGGCGTGGCAAATAGAAAAAAATCTAGATCTAAGTATGGGACAAAGAAAAACACGGTTTAGCAAATGCTTTTTTTTTTTTAGGTAAAAGCTTATTTTAAAAATGCGTACATATTAATTTGGCATAAAAAATTGTTAATTTTTTATGCCAAATTAATGTGTATTTTATGCGAAAACACTATGTACAAACATGCTATACAACTTAAACAAGTTACTGTATATTTTATAATTACAGTTTTATGGTGAGTATAACTTAGCTGGTAAAAGTGTTAGACTGTGAATCTGAAAACACGGGTTCAAATCCCGTTATTCACCTTTATTCTTAATTTAAGAATTAAAAACAAAAGACTAATTTTAAATTTATACTATTTACAATTATTGTCACACCGATATCTATCGTATAGAGAACTGTAAATTCATGTGCCATATTAGTTAGTAGTATCTAACAACTACAACAAAGTTTAAAAAAAAGCTGTGAAAAAAATAAAAAATAACTACTTGTGTAGTTAGTGTACACATTAAACCAATTTCGCTTAATGTTTACACAAAACTAAATGTGTCTACAATTATGCTTCTGGTGTGTGTACACATTGTTATTTTTTCAAAAACTTGTTTGTGTGTACATAAATCAATTAACAATTGTGTACACACACTGGACGGTAAAAAACAATATGTACACACACACACCAACCGTCCTTAAAAATCACAGATTTTTAACGGCTAATTGTAGTTATTTTTTCAAAACCTTTACAACATTTGTGTGTGTACACATTTATGCATGGCATAAAATTTACTGCAAGTAGTTTGTATAGACACACTCAAGGTTTGTTGTGTTTTTTTTATGCTATGCATAAATCTGCTTCGCTGGACACACTACTGAAAGCTTTGTAGACACATAAAAAGTTTTTTTTTAAAATTTTTTAAAAATCTTGGCAGAAACATTTTTTTACAAAGCAACCCGCTTTAAAAAATTTGCAGACGCATCAAGATTTTTTTTTACCATGTGTAAAAAACTTGTAAAATTTTTTTACTTACAATTAAGTTTCGAAAGCGTTGTTTGAAAAATGCCGGCCTTTTTGTGCTAGCTTAATACCTATAACATGGTTTCCTAGATACTAAAAGTTACAGATTAAAATAATTTTATGTGTAAACAATTTATTTTATGCAATACAATAAATTTACAGAATTTTGCGTTGCACAAATTTATTTGTTGTAAAAAATCTTAATATAAACATTTTTTTAGGTTGTTTCAACACGCTTTTTTACTTTTAAAAAATACTTTAAATATGCAATTACATTTACTTAAACGCAACACTTGGCTAAATACAGATCCATTATCAAGCTTTAAAAATAAATCTACCACGAAAGATTTGCCTGAAAAATTTGCGAATTTGCTAATGAAAAATGGCTGCAAATTGAAAGCATATAAAATTTTATACAATGCTTTGAAAATTCTTTACATTAAAAATTTAAATAAAGAAAATTACAACGAAAAAAATTCACATTATGCCGGTGCTGTAAACACAAATATGCCTGAGAAAAATAAACACACACATAATGCTATATATGAATCAAAAGAAAACTTTTTAGCTATAAACTTGGTAGTAGATTCTGGCTCTGTATCTAGTCAGGCTATTGAAAGTTTTAGCAAGCTAAGCAATCAACAGAAAAAACCTATTACCCGTTCTAAAAACTTAAACAGAAACAAAAATGTATTTTCGTCAATATTTGCAAAAAAATTACTTTTCAAAGCAATAGATAATGTAAAACCCAGTGTAGAAATACGAAGCGTAAAAGTTTCTGGTAGAACTCACCAAGTGCCAGCTATTATTTATCAAAAAAGACAGACAGTATTAGCAATGAGATGGTTAATAGAATCATGTTTAAAAAAAAAAAAAACTTCAAATCTCACTTTTTCAGAATGTTTAGCAAATGAATTATTTGAGGCATTGAATAAATATGGCAAAGTAAGACAAAAAAGAGACGCTCTACACAAAGCGGCTGAGTCAAATCGTGCATCTATCCGTTTTAAGTGGTGGTAACATGACGGCATACAGCGTTGTTTAAACATATAATACACATATAAATTCTTATAAAATAAAAAAAAAATGTTTAATTCTATACAAAAAGATTTGAATAAAAGAAAATTAGTCTTAAAAAACGAGTTAAAGCGACTTCAGTATAAATTTCTGATAAAAAATCAAAGTATAAATAAAGAGTTTAGGTCTGAGTACATACAGAAATTAAATAAATTAAATAAAAACGGTATAAAAATTAAAGTACAAAACCGCTGTGTTTTAACTGGTAGAGCAAAATCTGTGTATAGATTATTTCGGCTTTCTAGAATTAAATTCCGTGAATTAGCAAGCCAAGGAATGTTACCTGGAGTTACGAAAGCGAGTTGGTAAATAAAGAATATGCATATTCTTTATTTACCATGTACACACACTAGAATCATTTGCAGACGCATTAGTACTATTTCATATCAGCTGTATTTACTTTTTCTGTACTTTTTTCTAAGAAAAAAAGTGTACACACGTTGCGTGTAAATTCACTTTTTAACACAAAACTTTTAAGTTTCATAATGTATTTTAAATAATAAAAAAAAATTCTTTTTATGATAAACAACTGGTTATTTTCTTCAAATTACAAACATATTAATACTTTACACTTATTATTCGCAAGACTTTGGAAAACCAATTTGCCTACACTAGTTTTAGTTGCACTAGTGTTGATATATGTTTTTCTTAGTAGTGATTTCACACATTGTATGCCTATGCCGGAGCCGGTGATTCCGGAACCAAAGCCGGAAGTCATACAGGTCAATTCGGCAGCTGTGCTTGTTACTGTCAGTACTATTTCTAGTGCGACAGTACTTATAGCCGCAACAGCACCTACGGTTGCTGGCAAATTGGCCGCAGTTGGTGTAGGTACCGCATCGGCCATAGCTGTTATGCACGGCGGTAATGCAGTTAAAGGGATTAAGGAGTGTGGTCTGAGTGTTAATACGCATGAGGGGGTAATAAATGCTACCGCTCGTTTTGGAACAGGGGAAGATCCAGGAAGCCCAACTTCACGTCCAGTTGCTCATTCTATTCTTGAAAAGTATGATGAAATGCAAGGTTGGTTTGTTAACACGCTTTTCGGGCCGAATGATAATCCGATGCATGTTCTTTTAGATCAATGTGTTCTTTTATTAAGTTTTATAGGATTTTTCACAATATTAATTTGTATTAACACAATTTTTAGTCGTTATCTGCAAACTACTGTAAATAATTTTTTGCAAAATAAATCTGGTAAAGTTTTTGTGTATTTAAAAAAACTTATAAATTTTTCTACTACGTTCAATATATATTACGTTATTTATTTAGCAGTCAGCATATTAACGTATGTTTTTATTTTAATTTCATGGATGCTTCAATTAAAAGATATTGTTACGTAAAAAAAAGTTTCCCAGAAGCAAAACAGGAAATTAAATACATTATTTAATTTCCTGTTTTGCTTCTGGGAAACTTTTTTTTAAATACAGCGTTTTATGAGTATGGTAGCAAATAATTTAGAAAATTTATCAGTTGCAATAGATTGATTACTTTTGTATATTATTAAATAGTACATTGCTGTATTATAATAAAAAAAAAAAAAGTAAATGCTTAATAACACTATTTTCACAATTGTGTACCATTTTATATTATGATGTGTTTATACATGTAGAATTTTTTATAATAATACTTTTTTCATTTTTATTATAGTTTGCTTTTTTTTTTTCAAATAATTTTTTTATTTTAAAACTAGTAAAATTTTTTTTTAAATATTTTTAAAATTTTTAAGCAACTTGCTTTTTAAGCAACTTGCTTTTTAAGCAACTTGCAAGGTTTTTAAAAAATAACTTGTAGTTTTTTTTCACCAGATACAGTGTGTACACAAATGTATCTGGTGAAAAAAAACTACAAGTTATTTTTTAAAAACCTTTACAACTGTTTTTCTTTTTTTTTTTTAAAAGCAAAGCATAATGTGTACACAACTGCTTTGCTTTTTTCTTTTTTTTAATCTGTGATTTAAAAAAAAAAAGAAAAAAGTGTGTACACTTAGTTTTAAAAAACTTTAATTAAACACAAACTACTATAATTATAATAATAAAATTCTTTTTATGATAAACAGATGGTTATTTTCTACAAATCATAAAGATATTGGTACGCTTTATTTATTATTCGCAGGATTCTCAGGTGTTCTTGGTACTGTGTTTTCTATGCTTATTCGTATGGAATTAGCACAACCAGGAAACCAAATATTAAATGGTAACACTCAATTATATAATGTTATTATTACAGCACATGCGTTTCTAATGATTTTTTTCATGGTAATGCCTGCAATGATTGGAGGTTTTGGTAATTGGTTTGTACCTATTTTAATAGGAGCACCAGATATGGCATTTCCTCGTTTAAACAATATTAGCTTTTGGTTACTACCTCCATCTTTATTACTACTGTTAAGCTCTGCTCTTGTTGAAGTAGGAGCCGGTACTGGTTGGACAATGTACGCGCCTTTAAGTAGTATAGCAAGTCACTCAGGAGCAGCTGTAGATTTAGCTATTTTCAGCCTTCACTTATCTGGTATTAGTAGTATTTTAGGAGCTATAAACTTTATTACTACTATCTTCAATATGCGTGGCCCAGGTATGACTATGCATAGACTGCCATTATTTGTATGGTCAATATTAATTACTGCTTTTTTACTATTGCTTTCACTTCCTGTATTAGCTGGCGGAATAACTATGCTTTTAACGGACCGTAACTTTAATACTACATTTTTTGATCCAGCTGGTGGTGGTGATCCAGTATTATTTCAGCATTTATTCTGGTTTTTTGGTTTTCATTAGGATGGCCGCTTTTTAAGGTAACTTAAAATGATATTACAGCACTATATGCTGGAACGGTAATATTTTTAAATACAATATTTATATTTAAAAATATAATAAAAAATACTTGAAAATAAGTGTTATATTTGCGGACGCACTAAAATAATAACCCTTTCATGTTAAAAATTTTTCATTACGTTATTACCCAATCAGCAGGAAACTATTTGTTTAAATATTGACCATATTAAACAAAGTAGGATCCTCAGAGACTACACGTGCTGCTTGCTTTAAAAAAAACTAATTATGCATAACACAAAAAAATCTAAAAAAAAAATAAATTGTAAAATTCATTTTGGTTACTGGTTAGCAGGTCTGATTGATGCAGACGGTTATTTAAATGTATGTAATAAAAATTATACAAGTTGTCAGATAACTGTAGGTTTAAGTGAACTTTCGTTACTAAATTTAGTAAAAAAAAATCTTGGTGGTACTATAAGTTTAAGAACAAAAGTAAACGTATACCGCTGGCGATTACATAATAAAAAAGGTATGAATATACTTATACAATATATAAACGGTAAGTGTATTTTGCCTTCAAAAAAAATACAGTTAGAAAATGTTTGTAAAATATTAGAAATACCATTTAATTATAATGCAGACGCATTATTTTCTATAAACACGTACTGGGTAGCTGGTTTCTTTGAAGCAGAAGGTTACTTCAATGTAAATAAAATAACTTTACAATGCAGTATCACGGTTGCTCAGAAAACTCCAGAGTTACTAGAAAATTTGAAAAGTTTTTTCGGTGGAAACGTATATTATGATAAATGTTGGAAAAAATATTTATATAGTTGCAGTGATAAAAATTGTTTAAATAAATGGTTTATTTATTTTTCACAGTTTCCATTGAAATCACGTAAAAATATTGATTTAGTACGGTTTAAAAGAATTCTCCTTTTCAAAGAAAGAAAATACCATGTTTCCAGTAATGAAATTTATAAAAAACGTTTTTTTAAATTAGTGCGTCTTTAAATGATTTAAAGCAAGAAGATATAGTCCATGATAATTATATATCATTATCGCATCCAGAAGTTTATATTTTAATATTACCTGGTTTTGGTATCATTAGTCATATTGTGTCTACTTTTTCAAAAAAACCTATCTTTGGTTACTTAGGAATGGTATATGCTATGCTAAGTATTGGTATTCTAGGTTTTATTGTTTGGGCTTAATTTGATGGGCCTACTACTATGTGAATAGTAAGTAAAAATTTTGCTATATGCTGGAACCGCCTTACAGCTTAAAGTCCACGTATTATATTATTAATACTTAAAAATCTGCTTTCTTTCTTTGCGAAGTTTATTTTTAAAGGTAAAATCTTTAAGATTGGCCAATCAGCAAGAAACTATTTTAATAATAAGTTTAACTATAGTTAGTTGTAACAATTCTTATTATTTTTAGTGTATGCGCTAAAAAAACTTTTTTTTATTTTTTTAAAATAAGCAACGTTTATTTTAAAAATTAACGCGAAACGTTCATTAAAAAATTCATTTTATGAATAAAATAGGATCTTCAGAGACTATACGCAAAACAACTTTTAATTTTTATGATTACAAGAAAAATATGGTTTCCCACAAAAAAGCAATAAAAAAGCATTTCTTAGAATGGTTTATTGGATTTTCAGAGGGTAACGGTAGCTTTATTGTAAGTAATAATCGTTTATTTTTTATAATTAATCAAAAACAACAAAAGATTCTGCACATTATTCGCTGTAACTTAGGCTTTGGTAAAGTATCGACATATAACACATACTCACGATTTATTGTAGCTGACAAAACCAATATAGAAAGATTAATCTTCCTTTTTAATGGCAATTTATTACTTAATAAAACTAACAATTGTTTTAATTTGTGGTTAAATGCTAGAAACTGTTATTCTGAACATGAAATCAAATGTTTAAATAAAAACAAAAATTTTGAAAAAATAACTGTAAAATTTTTGGAAAATAAACAATTTTGCTTTGAAAATAATGCTTGGTTATCAGGTTTCATTGACGCAGAAGGGTGTTTTAATGCTATTAAAATTTCTGATAAAAAATACTTTTTACCATATACAGTTCGGTTACGATTCATAATTGATCAGAAAAGTGAAGAATGGCTTTTTTATAAATTGAAACAATTTTTGCATTCTGGTGTAATTAGTAGTCGTAAAAAAGTACAACATATGTTTAGATTTACCAGCACTAGTATTTCTAGTCACGAAAAGCTTATACAATATTTGAATAATTATCCATTACGTACATTCAAAAAAGTTTCGTTTGTACGTTTTACTTTTTTACTGTATTATATAAAAAAAAGACACATTTTACCTTGGGAAAAAAAAATATTAAAAAAAGTAGAAAATTTGATTAAAAATATTAAATAGAAAAAAGTTGAAGATAGAGTCCAGTTGATATACGAAAGATATCATGTTTTTTGCATCATATGTACACTGTTGGATTAGATATTGATACAAGAGCTTATTTCACAGCTGCTACAATGATTATTGCAGTACCTACCGGTATTAAAGTTTTCAGTTGGCTTGCAACAATGTGGGGTGGTAGTATAGAATTAAAAACTCCAATGTTATTTGCTATTGGGTTTATTTTCTTATTTACTGTCGGAGGACTTACTGGGGTAATACTTGCCAACTCTGGTATTGATATTGCATTACATGATAGATTTTGTTTTTTATGTACAACGTAAATACGCAGTATGAATAATATAAACTATATATATGGATTTTTCGTTGGAATGATGGATGGAGATGGAAGTATTCAAGTAAATCACTGGAAAAAAAAAATATTGCAATTCAGATTAGTTATAAAATTAAAGTATACTTATAATAATGAAAATATGCTATATATTTTTAAAAAATATATAGGAGGCAATGTGCGTATTTCATTTTCTAAAAAAGAAAAAATGATTTTGTGGGTAGAGAATGATAAACAAAAAATACTAGAAATTTGTAAAATTTTTGAAAAATATCGTTTATTAACATTTAGAAAAAATGCACAACTGCATTTTTTATACAAATGCGTTTATATACCTACCTATACAAATATGAATGAAAAAAAGTATACTTTAAAAACTGAAAATTATTTTGAAAATTTTTTAATTTATCGTAAAAATAAATACACAGATTTATACAAAGTATTACAAACAAAAAGCACACGTAAACACACTACACATGTTTATGACTATAGTGTACAAAAATTTACTGTAGATAGTGAAAACATTTATAAATATGATTATTTCGCGTCTTGGTTATCTGGTTTTATTGAAGCAGTAGGTTTGTTTTCAATTACAGAAAGCACATACCATTCTTTCTGTATACGTATAAAACACGATGCTTTTTTACTTAAAGCTATTATTTTATTTTTTGATTTGCATAAATCCGTTAAAATTAGAAAATTAAAAATTGATTTTTACGTTTTTGAAATTTATAAAAAATTATATTTATACAATATAATTTCTCATTTTAAAAATAATCCATTGTTAGGCGAAAAAAAAGTGTCGTATGAAAAACTAAATTCTAGTTTAATCAACAAATAAAAATTACAGATTTTATTATTTTCAATGTAAAAAATACTTTTTTACACATATATATATTTTAAATTATAAAAAAAAAGTATAACGTGTCATGTTGTCTTGCTACTATGAAAAAATATAAAAATGTAAAATTTAAATAAAATTTTGCAGACGCACTATTTTATTTTTATTTTATGTATTTTTTCGGTATCATTATATACTGTGTATTTTTTGTAAAAATACAGTAAATGATGCTAACGGTGAAATCTTATTTTTGCTTTATGCAAAAGCATACCACAGAAAAAATAAGACAATACCGTGGAAACCAAATTAAAAATTTTTTTTTAAAAGTAGGATCTGTAGAGACTATACGTAGCAGTTAGCTATTTATTTATATTAAATAGTTTAATAAGATATAGTCCGATCCCATTGTGAAATGGTTTGTATGTATATATAAAAGTTTTTTATACACCTACAATTTTAATCGACGTATTATGTGGTTGCACATTTCCATTATGTATTATCTATGGGAGCAGTATTTGCTTTATTCGCTGCTTTTTATTTTTGGATTGGTAAAATTACAGGGCTTACATATCCAGAAACTTTAGGGCAAATACATTTTTGGATTTTTTTCTTAGGTGTGAATATCACTTTTTTTCCAATGCACTTCTTAGGACTTGCCGGTATGCCAAGACGTATACCAGATTACCCGGATGCTTTTGCTGGTTGGAATGCAGTAGCTTCCTACGGTAGTTATATTTCAGTACTTGCTACATTGTTTTTTTTTTACGTTGTATATAAAACTTTAACAAGTAATATAAAATGTAAAAAAAACCCTTGGGAAACTACACCTAATGTTTCTCCAACTTTAGAATGGATGGTAGGCTCACCACCTGCATACCACACTTTCGAAGAAATTCCAAGTATAAAAGGGTAATTTTTATACTCAAAAAAAAAATATAAAAGCTTTTGTGTACACAACCGGTTTTGTTTACAAAAATGCTTAACCTTTAAACAAGTGTACACATTAAACAAAATCGGTTTAATGTGTACACTAACTACACAAGTAGTTTTTTTTCTTTGTTTAATAAAAAAAAATGCTATTTTGAAAAGTTTTTATATATTTTCGGTTTTTATTTATTATTTTAAGTTACTGTACACAAAACTAAGTTTCGTTTAAAATTTTCTAAGTGGAAAGTTAATTATGTGTACAGTAAAAACTTTTTTTTAAAGTTTATTTTGTAAACAAGAAAAAAAAAACATTTTTCTATTTCACAAACGTTTTCTTTCGTTGTGTCTACAATCTGGTAATGTTTACACAACCAGTTTTATGCTTGTTTTAAATAATTATTTAAAACAAGCATAAAACTGGTTACACCTTTTGGGTTGTTTGAAAATTTTTACATTAAGTTTACACAGTAACCTGTGCATTTTTATTTTTGAAAATACAAACTTTTTTATAAATTTTTTTTTTTTATGTACAACGTAAATATGCAGTATGAATAAGAAACCTCAATATATACATTGAGTACTCAATTAACAAATGAAACCTATGGATTTAGTAAAATATATTACAGTATCAATGACTTTATTTTTATTAGGAATTTGGGGGATTTTTTTAAACAGGAAAAACATTATAATAATGTTGATGTCAATAGAGCTGATGCTTTTAGCTGTAAACTTAAATTTTTTACTTTTTTCAGTTTATTTAGATGACTTGATGGGTCAATTATTTGCTTTGTTCGTACTAACAGTTGCTGCTGCTGAATCAGCTATTGGACTAGCTTTATTGGTAGTGTATTATAGAGTTCGTGGTACAATAGCAGTGGAATTCATAAATTTAATTAAAGGGTAACAAAATAATTTGAATATATACACAGTTTATATTTCTATTTACGTTTTATCTGTAGCAATAAAATACTTTAATTTATTAATTTTGAAACTGTGTTGTATATGTAAAAGCTTTTAGTATTTTATTGTTATGTGTAAAACTTACAAACCGTAAAGCAATTTCCTTTTTTTTTTTTAAAAAATCACAGATTGTAGACACAACCAGCAAAGCGTACTTCGGGTCAGGTTACACCAACCCGTAATGTGTCTACAAAGCTTAAATATACATAATTTTTTTTATTTATATATACAATTATTAAATAGAAAATTTTGTATTTTTTTTTTTAATTATAGTACAGACAAATTTTTAATTTAACTTTATACACATTTTTTAAATTTATGACAGAAATACAGTTTTATTTAAATTTTTACAGCAAAAAATTTTTTGTACTACATTTATATAGTACTTTTTGAATTAATTATTAACAAAAATAAAAATACAGTTTTTACAAATATTAAGTGTAAAAATACTTTATGAAAGTAGTTGCCAAATGTACACACAAAAATTAAAACAACGGTTGTGTGTACATTTGGCAGATGAATGTCAATTTTACTTAATAAATATTTTCTGACAGCTATTTTATAGTTTAAAATTTAAAGTAATAATAACAATACAATTTATACGTTATAAATAGAAACTTTATAAAATAAGTTTAAAATAACGAAAGCTTATTTTCTGTTGTGTTAGTGTTTTATAGAATATATATTTTAATATCGGTTTTCACTTATACAAAAATTCTAGTTTTCGTAAATATTTTTAAAATAATCGCATATATCATTTAATTTACTAAAATATAAAACCATTATGCAATTATACGAAAAATTTGTGAATTTCATCGGTTTTTACTTTAAACCAGTTTTTATTAGCTTTATTAAGCTGTAAATTAATATTATGTATTATAGTACTTTAAAAGTATTGTTTTTATTTATTTTGTATGTTTTACGGAATTTTTGGTTGTAGTAATGTGCACAATTGTACGTTTGCACACGGTTATGCATGTATTTATATTTTTACAGTTATACGCTTATGTTTCCAGTATTTTACACTTTGTAAATACAAATATTGGCGACAGTTTTTCGAAAAATTTTTAACACAAGAATACATGCAGTTTAAACTTGGAAAATAAAACACATGATGACATCTGCGCTTGCTAAAGCTACTGGTTTATTAGCAGCGGCTGCAGACGCTGAAATAAAAACTAAATGGTTTGCCTTAAAAATTTTTTTTTTAGGTTGACAACCATGTATCTGCAGCCGCTGTAGAAGCTGCATGCTATACTGACTGTGTGTGTAAACATTACGGTACTAAATTTCATATACAGTCTGCTGCACATAAAGAAATGCTAAAGCAGCGCACTATACTGTATAGTAGGCAAACACACGATTACTCGTGCATTATCAAGAAATGAAACTGTGGCTATTTCTAATGACGTAAAAGAAACTACAGTTTATTTATTTAATACAGTTTAAGGCTGGTTATAGTAACTTATGCTACTATAGTATTCGCGTTTAAGAAAACTTAAACGCGAATACTATAGTAGCATAATACAAAGCAATTTGTGAAACCACATAATGTAACTTAAAAAAAATTGATAGAAAGTACAATTTCTTAATAAAAATCAAAAGTTATGTTTAGCGCAATTTTTTTAGTTTTTATTATTTTAGTGCGTCCGCTGTATATTATAAAAAAAAGTATTTTAATACACTGAGTTACAAAATAAAGTTTTTTTTATATGCGATATTTTGTTTCCTATTATGTGTTTATAGTATGCCATATATTTTGCAAACTATTTAAAATAAATTCATTAATGTATACCATAAAAATTACACACATTTGCAGACGCACTACATTTTTTAAACTGTTACAAAGCAATTGTGATTTCCATAAAAGTTCGGAATTTTATGTGTTTTATAATTTGGCTAGTTTTTTATATATCTATAAAGATTTTTTATGCATAAAACTTGCACATATATTAAAAAGCTTTAAGTTTAATCATAACATTAGTACTGTATGTTACAGTGTGTCTACAGTGGCGGAAATGTAGTTTCTAGGGCTAGGACTAACAGAATTTTGCTGTGTGTTTTCTTTATGTTTAAATAATTTTTAATTTTAAACAACAAACTTACGTAGTTTGCAGCTAAACAATGTTACTTTCTGTGCTGCAAACTTTGCAAAGAATGCTTACAGAGAAATCTAAGTAAAAAAACTGTGACGCGTTTAATACATGGTTACACACTTGTTTAAAGTAAGCAAAATCATACTGCGTATTTACGTTGTACATACTGCGTATTTACGTTGTACATAAATTTTACAGTAAAATTTTCTTTTAATGATGCAATAATCATGTGCTTGTGTACACACAATAAGTTGTAAAAATTTTGAAAAAATAACTTGTAGTTATTTTGTGTACACAACCAGGTAAACAAACGGAATTTTGCAAGTGTGTCTACAAATTGCAGGTTTTTGTGTCTACAAATAAAGTGTGTACACACAACCAGTGTGTGTACACAAGCACATTAACGCTTTGCGTTATTGAAAGAAATTTAATTTAAAGTTTAATACATATTTTATTACACGAAATAAAAAACTGTTTTTTGTGTGAATACACTTTTTTTTTAAGTTTAAAAGTGTGTTTTAATGCGTCTGCAAAGTATGTGAAACACATACATAGTATATATAAAAAACTAGTATGCAATTTGCCACTTTGTACAAATAACAATTTAAAAAAAAAATATTATGTCTTTATCGGTTAGTGAAATTTCTGTTTTACTAGAACAAAAAATATCAAATTCTTATTCTAAATTAAATATTGACGAAATCGGTCGAGTTTTATCTATTGGAGATGGTATCGCTCGTGTGTATGGTTTAAATAAAATACAATCCGGAGAAATGGTTGAATTTCATAGTGGTGTAAAAGGTATGGCGTTAAATCTAGAAAACGACAATGTTGGTGTTGTACTTTTTGGAGGTGATAATGCTGTTAATGAGGGTGATATAGTTAAACGTACAGGGAATATTGTGGATGTTCCGACTGGAAAAGGTACGTTAGGACGTGTAATGGATGCGCTTGGAAATCCAATTGACGGTAAAGGGGCATTAAAAAATGTAACTCGTTGCCGTGTGGAAGTGAAAGCGCCAGGTATTATTGCTCGTAAGTCTGTTCATGAACCTATGCAAACTGGAATAAAAGCTGTCGATAGTTTAGTTCCGATTGGACGAGGTCAACGAGAATTGATTATTGGAGATAGACAAACAGGAAAAACTGCTATCGCAATTGATGCTATTATAAACCAAAAAGTTGTGAATCAATCACAAGATGAGTCAAAAAAACTTTATTGTGTTTATGTTGCAATCGGCCAAAAAAGATCTACTGTTGCTCAATTAGTAAAAATTCTTTCTGAAGCTGGAGCATTACAATATTCAATTATCGTAGCAGCTACAGCATCAGATCCGGCGCCTTTACAATTTCTAGCCCCATACTCGGGATGTGCTATGGGAGAATTTTTTAGAGATAATGGAATGCATGCCTTAATTATATACGATGATTTAAGTAAACAAGCTGTTGCTTATAGACAAATGTCATTATTATTAAGACGTCCACCAGGTCGTGAAGCATTCCCTGGAGATGTTTTTTATTTACATTCACGTCTTTTAGAAAGAGCTGCAAAAATGTCAGATGCAGCTGGAGCTGGTTCTTTAACTGCTTTACCTGTAATCGAAACACAAGCTGGCGATGTTTCTGCTTATATTCCTACCAATGTAATCTCTATTACTGATGGGCAAATTTTCTTAGAAACTGAACTTTTTTATAAAGGTATTCGCCCTGCTATTAATGTAGGACTTTCAGTAAGTCGAGTAGGGTCTGCTGCACAGCTTAAAGCAATGAAGCAAGTGGCAGGTACTTTAAAACTAGAGTTAGCACAATACCGAGAAGTTGCTGCGTTTGCACAATTTGGTTCAGATTTAGATGCAGCTACTCAATATTTATTAAATAGAGGAGCTCGATTAACTGAAATGCTAAAACAACCACAATTTTCGCCTATGGAAATAGAAAAACAAGTTGTAATTGTGTACGCTGCAACAAAAGGGTATTTAGATAAAATGAATGTATCAGACATACTTGCGTTTGAGAAAGCGTTATTAAAAGAAATTGATGTTGAAATATTAAATGAAATTAGAGAAAAGAAATCTATTTCTGAATCTGTTAATGAAAAATTAAAAAATTTTTTCGATAATTTCACTACTAAGTTTTGTGCTTCTGTAGCATAGTGTTTTTATTGTTTATAATCATTGTATGTATACAGCAATTTTAAAAATTAGTTTTAAAATTGCTGTATACAATATAATGCAAACAGTTTTAAACAATTATTTAAAATTTTGCGTAAACATTTTTGCTTTGTGCTTCTGGTTGTGTGTGTCTATATTTAAAACTACACTGGCATTTGCTTTTTTTAATGAAGTGTACACACAAATTTAATTTTTTTTTTCAAATTAATGTGTAGACGAAAAAAACATTTGTGTGTGTACACATTATATGCATACCATAAAATTTACTACAGAAACATTACTTTGTTACCAAACTTGCCTTCGTTGTGTCTACAATCTGATAATGTTTACACAACTAAACATACACAAGAAATCTAGAAAGTAAGTTTATATGCTTTAATTTACAAAAAAAGTGTAAAGTATGTACAACATAAAGTATGAGTACGTATAACGTAACTACGTAGTTTGAACGCAACGTTTTCTACAAAGTAGACGAGTTATTAGCTCAATTGGTAGAGCAACTCGCTTACAACGAGAAGGTTAATGGTTCGATTCCATTATAACTCATAAAATTTTGTAGACACAGTAAAATTTTGTAGACACATTAAAATATACTGTAATAAGTATACAGCTAAAGTTTTACATGTTTAGTGCATGACAAAGATATGTTTTTAATAAAAACATTGCGACTATCATTTAATTTATTGAAAATTTAAAATTATGTTAGAAGGAGCAAAATTAATTGGAGCAGGTTGTGCCACTATAGCATTAGCAGGCGCAGGAGCTGGTATAGGAATTGTTTTCGGATCATTAATTAATTCTGTAGCACGTAACCCATCATTAACAAAACAGTTATTCGGTTATGCTATTTTAGGATTTGCATTAACAGAAGCTATTGCACTTTTTGCTTTAATGATGGCATTTTTAATCTTATTTGTGTTTTAATATAATTTATTGCAGACAATAGTAATTTTTTTATAATATACCAAATATGCTACAACAATGTAAGTGTTTTGTGTTAAAAAATATTTTTTAACACAAAACACTTACATTGTGTATTTTACACTGTAAACTACAAATAACTTAAAAGGAAAAATCAAAAATTACTAAATTTTCTTAGTTGTTATACAATTATTTCTGGTTTTTTATAACAAAGTTTAATTTAAGTGTGTCTACAACTATAGAATCATATTTTTTTATTGTAAGAAAAAATTAAAGTATGTACAACGTAAATACGCAATATGAAACCTGCCAATTTTTATAACTATAAAAAAAATTTTAAAAGATTTTATATTGTAAAAAAATAATTAACAATTGTAACCGGCAATGTTTTAAAAACCAGTGAAAAAATAAATTAAAAGCCGTAAAAAAAAGCATTCTGGTTTGTGTACACACTATTTGTGTACACAAAAACACAAGAAACGTGTAGTTTTAAATGTTTACACACACACACCAGAAGCTTTAAGCGTTTGTGTACACACTAAGTGTGTACACAAACGCTTAATGTGTATACAAAGCTTTGTGCTTTGTATACACATTACTTAACCCGTTGTGTGTACACAAATAGTGTATTTTTCAAAAACAAATGTCAATTTTATGCTATGCATAATATATGAAATCTTTTTGTAGACACATTTAGGGTCAGCATTTACGAGCCATTATTTTAAGTACAAAATACAAATTTAAAATGAAGCTTAATAAAAATTACAAAATAAACATAGATATACCAAAACACGTGAAAGTCGAGAAAAAAAATAAAAATCTTATTATTTCTGGTACGTTAGGTTCGACTGTGATAAACTTATTGAAGTATGACATTCTTGGAAAAGGTTGTATAAATTTTTCAGAGAAAAAACAAAATTTTGTTTTGTGTAGTAACAATAAACCTTTTTTCAAATGCGTATCAAAGATAATTAAAGAAAAAATTGCGGGGGTGTCAAACGGTTTTTTATTATCATTTCGTATTATTGGAGTAGGTTATAGAATAGAAATACAAAAAAACCGTGAAAGTATTGCCTTACAAAATACACTTCTATATTTTAAAATTGGATTTAGTCATGATTTTAAATACGTAATACCATTGTCGGTAAAAATATTTTTACTTGAGCCTACTTTGATTTGTATTTATGGTGTTGACAAAAACCAAGTCACGCAGGTTGCAGCAAAAATACGACAAATTAAACCACCTTCTGTATATAAAGGAAAAGGGATTAAACTTGTAAATGAAATTATAACTTTAAAACAAGGTAAACGAAAATAAAGTATATGCGTATCTAAATATAAGAAAATATACATTAAATTTTTTTTTATATTTACCAAACAAACTGGAATTATACAGTAAGTTCATGCTAGTGTGTCTACACAAACCACTTGCAGTAGATTTCATGCATACCATAAACAAAAGCAAATGCCGGGTTTTGTGTCTACAAATAAATTAACAATTATTGTTAATGTTTACATTAAATGTTGCAATGTATGTTTTTTCAAAACTAAATGTGTACACTTTTTTACGTAAAAAATAAAAGATTATTTTTTAATGTTTACACAACCACTGATTTTTTTTCTTCGAAAAAAGCTGTCAGTAGTTAGTTTATGGTATGCATAAACAAAAGCAAACGCAAAATTTTTAAAAAATAGTATAAAAACGCTTCCAGTTTTATGCATACCATCCAACAAGCAAAGTGCCTGCAAACCACTTTAAAAAGCTGCAAGCTTTGTAGACACACTTAGGTTGTGTTTAAACGGGTACAAATATATTTTTTTACTACTAATTTTTTTCTATTTGACAGAGTGAAACCACTTATGTTAAAATTGTAACGAATCTGTGAAAAGCTTTGCAGACACACTTAAAGTGTGATTTAAAAATATGAAAAAGCATTCTTAGCTCAGTAGGATAGAGCAGCAACCTTCTAATTGCGGTGCGGTAACTTTTTATTTTTCCAGATGTAAGTTCTGTTATATTATATTTACAGTATATAAGTCTACAACTAAACCTAGAATAAAAATTTAAAGGAATTTTAGCATGTTGTGCAAAAAATACTAATTTTTTAATAAATTTTTTTTTTATAGAATCTAGTGTACGTACCATTTTTAACATACCAATTAAAAACGCATACATATTAATTGTTTATTTAAAATAAAAAAAACATTTTTTAATAAAAAACTAGATATAGAAATATGGTGAAAGCTAAACTGCTTAAATTATTAATATGCCAAAGCTATATATTATTAAAGTAAAAAACATTTTAAACAAACTTTGATGAATGGTAACTTTGTTATTGTACAGGCTTCATACTTTTGTTTACAAAAATGATTAATGTTTACACAAAATTTTGCAATTTGTGTGTACACTTGTTGTGTACACGTTTATTTTGTTTTTGTTTTGTGTACACACCCAGCGGTTTAAAATTTGTGATTTTTTACCACAAAAAGTGTGTACACTTACGATACCATATGTTTTAAAAATCTTAATATAAATATTTTTTTATTATTAAACACGTTACAAAGTTACCTAATAAGTTTTTTTATTGAACGTATATTTTTAGTAAAAACGTGAAAAAACTTTTTTAATTTTATAATATTTACTTAGAATTTATTATAAACTATTCAATTAAATTTGCTTTGCGTAGCACCTAACTTTCTAATGAAGATTTTTATTTGTACAAATACACAACTGTTTTTGTAACAAAATAATTATAATTTTCTATAAAATAAAAAATAAACCGCAATTGCTCACTATTATGTGTATGTTTAATACTGTTTTTACATATGTAAGTGTTATGTTTTTTTAAACAATTCGTAGACACACTTACAACCGGCAAAATTTAAAAAACCAGATGCAAAATTTACGTACACACAACCAGAAACTTTCAAAGTTTTTTTATGCATAGCATAAAATTTACAACCGTTCAGTGTGTGTACACAAATTACTTGTGTATACACAACCGGTTGCGTTAATGTGTCTATAAAGCTTTGTGCAAAAATGTTTATACATTCAAATTTTTTTAAAAAGTTTAATTTTTAAAAATGCTACGCATTTGTAGACACACCCTTTAAAAATTTTGAAAAACAAGCGTAAAAATACAAAAGCATTACTGTTTAAAACAATTTGTATAAACAAATGATTGCATAAAAATACAAAATGCTTTAAATGTAAAAATAGAAAAAACATTATGTGAGGAGAAAAATCGTTATACTTTAAAAACTATATTTAGTATTCACTTGGCACATTACATAAAGCATTTAAAAAATAACGTGCCAAAAAAAATAAAAAGCAATTGTTCCATAAGTAAATGATTACTAATTGTTAGTTTCTGTATTTTATTTTTACAAGTGTTTTAGTATAACAAGGATATAAAGATTGTATTAGCATATTTATACGCTATTTCTGTCTAAAAAGCCATATGCAATGAAAATTGCATGTATGGTTTGTAAACGAATGTTTTATTTTTTTTTAAACAAAACTGGTTAGTTTATTATTTATTAAAATAAAAAGTTTTTAATTTTACCGTGATAATATTAAAAACATTAACGTTAAATTATAAAAATAAAAGTTATTGTTTAACTTTCTAAGGCTACCTAAAATTGAGTATTTCCGGATTGTGTTTGCATTTTGCTTATCACTAGGTACGGTTTCTTACCTTGTGTACACAAAAGCTTTAAGAAATGCATATGCACATCTTTAAAAAATTTACTAGTTTTTTTATGCATACCATAAAATTGACGTTTTAATGTGTCTACAAGCTTAAGGCTTTTTTGTACACACTTAGTTTTGTGTAAACATTAAAATAAAGCAACCGTGAAAAAAAACAATTGTGTGTACACAAGTAGTTTGTGTAGACACACTCACTTACAAATTTTTTTAAAGAAAAAAGCTTTGTAGACACATTAAGTAGTACCAAAATACTGTAAACAAAACAATAACGTATACACCAGTTTCCGGTTTGAAAAATCATAATAACACATTTAGTTTTATGTTGAAAGTCGCAGGTTCGAATCCTGCAGGATGCAATAAACTCACGCTAATTTTTTTGTAGACACACTAAGTGTGTAAACATTTTTGCGCAAAGCTTTGTAGACACATTAACTTGTAAAGCATAGTAGTGCAATATTTAATTTACCAGACATGCAAGCAAACAACACAAAGTCTTTTATTTTTATACATTATCTAGGTGGAAACTAAGTATTTTTGTATTTTTTTATTTTATGTAACAAATAAATAATTTTTTATTTAAAGAAAAAATCTGCTTCGCTAAACACACTTTGTGGTTACAAGCTAAACTTATTATTTGCTCAGCTCAACGTAGTTTATTAAAGCGCAAAAAAAGTATTACAATAACGTGTAAAAAACAAACATAAGTTTTTAATTCTTCAATAGCTCAGTTGGTTAGAGCGAATGGCTGTTAACCATTAGGTCGTTGGTTCAAGTCCGACTTGGGGAGAAGAATAATGTTAAGTTAAACAAAAGATTTTTCATTCGCTTTTCTGGTATATACTTAAAAATGTTGTGTTATAAATAAAATGCTACTATATATTTTTATGCGAAAAAACAAAAATGAAAGTTATTGCACCGCGGTAAATTAAACATGCCTTAAATAAACTTTTATGCTTAGCATAACAAAAGTTTATTTAAGGCATGAAAATACAAAAAGTACAAATTTAAAAAATCTGTAAACAAAGCATATTGCATTGTAAAAAAAAAATAGAATTTTATGTACAACGTAAATACGCAGTATGATTTATATACAGGTATCTCATTATTTTAAAGAAAAAAAGCAATACTTTTAAAGTAGGTTTAAAGTAAAGCTTTAAACCAACAAGCATCAATGAAGTTAGGGCTTATAGTTTAATGGTAGAACACTTTGCTCATAAGTGCGGTCTGTAAAATAATAAGAATCGTGAAAGGTGAAAATCCTAATTGCATTTCATATAAGATGCGTAAATATTTAGCTTACTTTTATACGAAAGTGATAAAGAAAAATAGCACGCTATATTTATAAGCAGAAAGGCATGGTAAAAACGTTTTTGTTTTAATATATTTAGGCGTAAAATTTTTTTTCTTAAATTTACAGTTATGATTATTTTTAAAATATGACTGTAGTGTGTAAACATTTTTGTTTATTACAAAAATGTTTACACACTACAGCTAAACCTAGTGTGTTTACGAAAAAATTAAATGCTTTTTAATGTTTACACAAAATCTTGGGTGGAAAGAAAAAATTTTTAAAGCAACTACTATTTTGCTTTTTGTCATAAGGAAAATTTACAAGCCTATTTTTATAATAAATTATAAAAATAGGCTTATAAATAATTATTTTCTTTAATACCTAACCCTTAATATAAAATTTCTATAATAGAAACTTTTATAATACGATTTTTATAAAATCAGAAATATTTGCATTATTAGGCAAAATATAAGTATATAGTGTGTACACTAAAATATATAAACAATGTTAATATAAATGAAGTTACAGTGTAACACTTAATATAATTTATATTTTTTAGTGTACACACTATTAAAAGTGTAATTTATATACTTAAAAATTTTATTAAACATTTTTTTTTAAGTTTGCTTTTTTATGAAAAAGCTTTTCTTTTTTTTAAAAACTAGTTTTTAAAAAACTATGTACAACAAAGTTTAAGCGTGATAAAATTTTTTGCATACTATAAAAGTGTGTGTTGTAAAACAATTACGTGTAAACACAATTTTTTAATTTACATTTTTGTGTTATTTTAGTTTATAAAAAAGCGTAAAACAAAAAAGCTACTTTGTACATAATTTAATACTTTAAAGAATAAGCATAATATTTAAAAAGCCTTCTCATGTTTATTATTATTTGTAAAGCCGTATGCATTGAAAATTGCTTGTACGGTTTGTGAACAAATTATATATTTTTTTATTTTGTTAAGAAAAAAGTATTTTTTAGTTTCATCAATGTAGTTGTAGGTTCAAATCCTGCTAAGCCCAATAAAAAAAATTGTATACAGTTTAAAATATATACTATAATTTAATGCGAAAATTATATTTATTAAAAAAAACATTTGCAGACGCACTAAATGATTATTTAAATTAATGTTATTTTTTACAGTTATTGAAGTAGTGTAAACTAGTTTTTCCATAACTGTGTTTTTTAAACATAATTAAAAATGCAGTGCAGACGCACTAAAAGTGCAACAGTATAACTGCGATAGATTGCTAAAAAGAAAATTCATTTTATATATAATGTAACAATTTCTTAAAAACAAATGTTTACAGGTAATTTATGTATACTTTAATTTTATTTGTATATTTATACTATGTGTAAATATACAAATAAAATTTATGTATACTTTAATTTTATTTGTATATTTATACTATGTGTAAATATACAAATAAAATTAAAGTATTCGTAGTAAAAAAATCTTTATAGTGTGTACACATGTTTGTATACACAAACTTTACAAAATATTTTTTAAAGTTTAAACTGTACTTGTGTAAAAAAAAAAGCTTTAAAATGTGTACACATTTAACATACCAAAAGTGTAAAGAAAAATCTTTACAAACTCTATTTTTTTATAGTGTGCAACATATGTAGACTATACAGCATAATACATTAAAATATGTCATTTTATACTTTATTTTCTTTTTTTTCAATCTCTAGTATTTTGCTATTTGTTATAAATATTTCATTACTTTCCTTAGTTTTATTATTACCTTTAATAGGTGCATGTATTTTATTGTTTATTCCGAATTATAATCATACTTTAATTAAACAAACGGCTTTAAATACTTCGATATTCACTTTTTTATTTTCATTTTTACTTTGGGTACAATTTGATAATTCAACATTTAAGTTTCAATTTGCAGAAAAACTTACATTACTAAAGCATACCCATTATTTGTATTCTGAGAATACTAGTTCTAGTTTAAATTTTATCATTGGTTTGGATGGTATTTCATTATTTTTTATAATACTAAATTGTTTTCTAATACCTGTTTGTATTTTAGTAGCTTGGACAAATATAAAAACATATATTAAAGAATATTGCATTTGTTTTTTAGTACTTGAAACTTTAATTAATACTGTATTTAGTGTATTAGATTTATTACTTTTTTACATTTTCTTTGAAAGCGTTTTAATTCCTATGTTTATTATAATAGGAATTTACGGCTCTCGTGAAAGAAAAATAAGAGCTGCTTATCAATTTTTTTTGTATACACTGTTTGGTTCAGTATTAATGTTATTGGCTATTTTGCTAATATATTTTCAAGCAGGTACTACAGATCTTCAAATATTATATACGACAGAATTTAGTGAAGCACGCCAAATTTTATTATGGTTAGCTTTTTTTGCAAGTTTTGCAGTTAAAGTTCCCATGGTTCCTGTTCATATTTGGTTACCAGAAGCCCATGTAGAAGCACCCACGGCCGGTTCTGTTATTCTAGCTGGTATTCTGCTTAAACTAGGTACATATGGGTTTTTAAGATTTTCACTTCCGTTATTTCCATATGCTTGTGTTTATTTTACCCCGCTAATTTATACGCTTAGCATAATTGCAATTATTTATACTTCACTTACTACATTACGACAAGTAGATCTTAAAAAAATAATTGCTTACTCTTCGGTGGCTCATATGAACTTTGTTACAATAGGTCTATTTAGCTTAAATATACAAGGTATTCAAGGCAGTATTTTATTAATGTTGAGTCATGGTTTAGTATCACCAGCCCTTTTTTTATGCGTAGGAGTATTATATGACAGGCATAAAACCCGTTTATTACGTTATTATTCAGGATGTGCTAGAACTATGCCTTTATTCGCGATTATGTTTTTATTTTTTAGCATGGCAAACATAAGTTTACCTGGTACAAGTAGTTTTGTGGGCGAGTTTTTAGTTTTAGTTGGGGTTTTTCAAAATAATACATTTGTAGCAGTTATGGCAACTACAGGTACTGTGTTAGGGGCAGCGTATGCATTATGGTTATGTAACCGTGTAATTTACGGTCTGCCAAAACCATATTATTTATCTAACTTTAGTGATTTATCACGAAAAGAATTTTTTATGCTAATCCCATTTGTTTTTGCTATCTTATCAATAGGTTTTTTCCCAGAGCCTTTTTTAAACAGCATTTACATTTCTACAGCCAATATAGTAACACAAATTTAACACATGTGTAAAATATATAATGTATTTGCAGACGCACTAATACACTATATATATATAAAGCTGCTTAATTATTATTTAAAACACTTGGTTGTGTACACAAAAAATACATGTGTGTGTACACATTGAAAAAGCTTTTTTTAAAACATTCGATTAATGTTGCAGGTGTACACACAACCGTTGTTTTAATCAATTTGTGTGTACACTTGTTGTGTACACGTTTATTTTATTTTTTAAATGTGTGTACACACAACCAGCAATTAAAAAATAAAAAAAATTAATGCGTCTGCAAGTGATTTTTAAACTAAAAAAAGTAGACGCACTTACAAATTTGTAAACACATTAAACATTTTCTAAAATGTCTTTACTTGGTAGACATAGGGCTCTGGAAAAAGGTAACACACTTTTTTCTTGTTTTTTGTTTGCAGTGGGTTGTAAAATAACCGGCTGCAAACAAAAACTGTATATTTTATTTCTTATATTTTTATAGAATTATGTGAACCACCCGATCCCTTTTCGAACTCGATTGTGAAACCATATTTCGCCATATGTACTGCCTTTTTGCGGGAGACATGGTAAAAATCTAAGTAATAGAATATATAGTTTATTGCAAACACAGAAAAAGCAATAGTTTGAAAATCTTCATGCAAAAATACTTTCAAAAAAAATTTTTTTTACAAATACAATATTTAAAGTATTTTTGCATTTTAAAAAAAAAAAAAAGGGAAAATGTATTTACTTTGTGTTTTTCAAAAAAACAAAGCTTTTTTTAAATGTAAATTATATTTAAAAAAAGCTTTAAAAAAAGTTTTAAAAAATTTTTTTGTAGACACACTTAGGCAAATTCAGTTTTTCAATAAATATATTTATGTTTAACAATTTTAAAGCTTAAAGATTTATACGTATGAATTCTTTATTTTATTTTTTTTCAAGCTTAGCATTATTAGCAGGTGTTATGGTTATACAGTCAAAAAATCCTGTACATTCTGTTTTATTTTTAATATTAGTTTTTTTTAACGCAGCCGGTTTATTAATTTTGTTAGGATTAGATTTCTTTGCTATGATTTTTTTAGTAGTTTATGTAGGTGCAATTGCGGTTTTATTTTTATTTGTAGTTATGATGTTAAATATAAAATTAGCTGAAATTAACGAGAAAAAATTAAGATACTTACCTGTTGGTGGCTTATTAGGTATATTATTTTTATTTGAAATTTTTTTAATTGTAAATAATGACTTAGTTCCTGTATTCAATATGAATGATAAATTAAACAATTTTGCATTGCATCCAAACTTAATATCTACAAATCAATATATACAATTTACGGATTGGTGCTCTATACTAGATACAATCCCAAATATACAAGCTATTGGAATGCTTGTGTACACATACTATTTTTATTTTTTTTTAATGGCAAGTTTAATTTTACTTGTTTCTATGATAGGAGCAATTGTATTAACTATGCATAAAAGTGTAGATGTAAAAAGACAGACAGTTTTTAAGCAAAATACACGCGAGTTTTCTAAAACTGTAAATAAGGTTTTTTAATATAAATATTTTTAAATCATCTGTAAGCTTTACCTGGAAAATAATGTGTGTATAAAACTTTATGCTTTTTTAAAGTAAAAAATCACTTGCAGACGCATTCAAAACCAGCTTTTGAATGCGTCTGCAAGTGATTTTTAAACTTAAACAGCAGATGATTTGCAGACGCAATGCTTAAAAAAAATGAATTATGATAGCAAGAAATTATGCATGTTGCTTTTTTGTGTAAAATAGTAAATATATACTATAAAAATATACAAAAAACTTTGTTTTATTTCTATAAGAAAGGGCATGTAACTCAGTTGGTAAGAGTATACGCCTGATAATTGCGGTTTATAAAATTATGGTTGGTAAAGGTGAAAAACCTTATGTATATGGCACAATATATATAATTTATCAGTTCACTAAATAGCAAAAGCTTATATACATAGCAGATCTGAAAATTGTACACAATAAATTGTATCTAGGCTTTATACGCTTAAACTTTTTAAAACCAGGGTCTAATATTCAAAAAGCCGTAAAAAAAAGCTGTATGCTTTTATGTTTATGTGTACACACTCAACGGTTTTTTTCTTGTGTACACACTTATGCATAGCATAAAAAAAAAATATAAAAAGCTTTTACACACATTAGAAACCTTAAGTACAAAATCTCGGAATGGTATAGTAAAAAAAGAAACATAGCATGCTGATATAAACATTTTTAATTTATATTACAGTATAATATTATTAAAATAGTTTTTACATAAAAATAAGTATGGTAAAAGCAAAAAGCTTAAATGCTAAATAAAAAATATTAATTAGTGGCATATAGTTTAATGCAACATACCATTGATATTTTTGCAATATTTTTATAAATGCAATTGTTGCAAAACATGCTTATCACGTTATGCAAAGTGCTTACATTGTGAATTTAAAACATTAAAATACCTAACCTTATATAACTTTTTACATATAAGTAATTAATAAATCACCCATAATTAAATTGAACTTGCTCACTACTGTAAGTAGCATATACACAAAACCTATTTATAGTGTAGTTATATATGCAACATCCTGTGAGGAGAAAGATTAAATGTACAAAATTTATTCGGTAATTTTTTTTTTTACTTTATAGACATGTATAGTGGTTTGTAAATAAACCTTAAATAGTATATAGTTTAAATTTGTAGACACATTAAACATATATACTATTTAAACGAATCTTAAGAAACAATTTACAGTTAAATTCTGGAAAGCCGTATGCATTGAAAAATGCACGTGCGGTTTGGAAACAAATAAATATATTTTTTTGTAGAAATTTTTTCCGTTGAAGTAGCGTGCGAAAGTTTTTTCTTGCTGCTTTGTTGTGTAAACAAAAAATATAAATTATTTAGTTTTATGCGTAAAGTCGAGGGTTCAAGTCCCTCTGTGCCCATATATATTTTTCACAACGGATTGTGATATACAGTTTTACGTTGTATAAATATATTGTTAAACATTTAGTTTTTTAAAGTAATTTTCTTTGCCAATAGCACTTGCTGTTACATACAACAAAGAAATTTTTTAAAGTAATGAATAAATGTATGTTTTGTGTAACAAAATTACACAAAACATACAATTTTGTACACAGGAAGCTGCATCTAGGCTTTCTAAAGTACAATTAAATCAAAAACTAAATAGTGCGTCTGCAATTTTTTTTTTGAAAAATAAATGTAAATTTTATAATATAAATTAAAAAATCTTTTTTATTTAAATAAAAAAAAAAGATTTTTTAATTTATATTATAAAATTTACAGCATTTACGGTTGTTATTTTTTTAAAGCAGAAGTTACTTAGTGTTTTTTTAAACTATTGATTTTACTATGTATGTTCTGCCAACTATCAATTTTATACATACCATAAAATGTAAAAATAAAAAAATGCTTTATACGTTAAACGCATTACTGGGTGGTAAGTTTAAATGATAAAAGCACGTCCAGGGTGTAGCGCAGCCTGGTAGCGTACCTGTTTTGGGAACAGGGAGTCGTAGGTTCAAATCCTGCCACCTTGAATTTTTCACAGTTTTTATTTTTTTAGATTTGTTTTACAGCAAATAGCGTATATTATAAACGTTTTATAGTATTAACAAGCATATCGTGTAAACACATTTAATGCGTCTGCAAATAAATTTAAACAATCATGATTTGCAGACGCATTAAATGTGTGTACACACACCAGCTTAATGATTGTTTATTTGTGTACTTTGTGTAAAATTTTTCGTTTAAAAGCACTGTTCTTTTTTTTTATGCGACGCACAACACTTGCACACAATTTAAATAACAAAAATTTTTGCTTTTTTATTTTAAAAAATCATACTGCGTATTTATGTTGTACATACTGCGTATTTATGTTGTACATACTGCGTATTTACATTGTACATACATTTTTGTTATTGATATACGGTTTGTATAAGAAAAATACTTTTTTGCAGACGCATTAATGCGTCTGCATACGAATTAAAAAAAAAATGTACACACTTTAGTTTGTTAAAAATATTGCGGGGATGAGAAATTGGCTATCTCGTCAGGCTCATAATCTGAATAATGTAGGTTCGAGTCCTACCTCCGCTTAATTACCTATAAAAAAATGCTTTATAAACACATTAAAGAAATGTAATTATATAGTTTTTGCTGTAGTTACATATCTAATCTAAGAAAAAAAATTTAGTGTAAAAATATGGCATGCGATGGATACCTTGGCAAATGATAAATAAGACGTTAAGCGCAACGAAACGCTATGGTAAGGCGCGTAAACCCAGAGACCCATAGATTTCTTTTTGGAAAACCACAAATTAAACAATTTATAGTAATTGTTTACATATAAACTTAGTGAATTGAAACATCTTAGTAACTAAAGGAATGGAAATCAACCGAGACTCCGTGAGTAGCAGTGAGCGAAAGCGGAAAAGGCCTATATTTGAAATTATAAAATTATTTTGCATTAAAAAGTTTTACGGAATTACTTGCCAAAGAAGGTGAAAGCCCTGTTGATGCGTTTTTTTTTTTTAATTCAATTTTTTAGAGTAAAACGAGAAATTTTTCTTGTTTGAATAAAGGGGGACCACCCTCTAAGCCTAAGTATAATCATTTGACCGATAGTGCACAAGTACCGTGAGGGAAAGGTGAAAAAGAACCCTAGAAAGGGAGTGAAAAAGATTCTTGAAATTTCATGCCTACAATCAATCGAAGCTTGTTTCTAAGCTTAAAAAAAAGCTTTAAGCTTTTTTTTTGAGTTTTTGATCGTGCAAGTAACGGTGTACCTTTTGTATAATGGGTCAGCGACTAAATAAATATAGCAAGCTTAAGCTGTTAAGTGGAGGCTTAGTTAAAGCGATTTTTAAACACAGTATAAAGTTATATTTATTTGACCCGAAACCGGGTGATCTATTTATGAGCAGGTTGAAAAAACAGTAATATGTTTCAAAGGACCGAACCCACGTTTGTTGCAATAAACGGGGATGACTTGTAAATAGGGGTAAAAATAGAATGGCGTTTTTGCCCAATAAAAAAGTAATTTTTTATAATATACCAGCTCATAACGGTGAAACCTAAAGTATATAAATATATATCATGGCAATACCGTGGGAAGTTTTTTAATTGAGAAAAAAAATACTACAAAACGTATTTGTAAAAATTGAACTTTCAATTTTTATTATTAAAATAACCCCGTAACGACTGATCTGAAAAGAAAGGCTTATACGCTATAGTATAGGCAACACGCTGGCACTTGCATTTTTTCAGTATTTTATGGTAGTTATATATAACTTTAATTTTATGAAAAATGAAAAGAATAATTTAATAGTTGTGTGTACGCAGGCTTATTTAATGCTGATGTAAATTTAATTTTACATTTTAATTAAAATGTAAAATTCATTTACAGTATAAAATAACTGCTATGTTTACATAACCATTGACACAACACGAAAATTCTAAACAATTTTTGGAAAAAGTACAAAATTATTTTGAATGTAATGCAATAAATAAAAAAGCACAAAATTAATATGTATACAAAATTACAAATCACAAACTGTGTATACAAAAAATAATTTTATTTTTTGAAAAATATTTCGTCTACACAACAAATTTCATTTATCTGTATGTAGAAAAATGTTTACACAACTATTGTGTGTTTATTGTATTGTGTAAAAAAATTTCCAAAACGTAAAGTATAGTATGAAAATATTGTTGTGTATATGCAAAAACTATGTAGTTGTGTCTACAAACACGTTTACAAAATTATAATAATGTCTCAGAAAAGCTTAATGTATTTTTTGTCACTGTTGTTGTAGAATTTTACATTTGTTTTTAAATATCATTTAGTGTGTCTGCAAATGAAAAAATAAAACAAAGTTTGTATTTTTCTCAAGAAAGTAAAAATGCATCTATCTTTATTTTGTTACAAAATTTATTTAAAGTTTGCAAAATTTATAAAATACGTGTAAATTATTATAGGTTTATGATTTCTGACAAGCCTACTGTTTATAATTCAGTGTGTGTTCATTTTTCAAAATACGTTTTACTTTTTTTTTAAAAAAAAAAAAATCATTTTCAAATTAATGTGTAGACGAAACTTTGTTTATTGCATAAAAAGTAAAATTTACATGCAGTAGAAAATAAGCAATTCTTTTATTTATGTTTAAAAATGATTTTTAATGGTAAACGTCGTATAGTAAAGTACAAAACTACCTAACAAATACGCAAGTTGAAGGTATAGTCTAATCATTCATGAAAATGAATGTATAATTGGAAAAGCCAATCGAACCCGGAAATAGCTGGTTTTCTGCGAAATCTATTTAGGTAGAGCATAGTTTGAATTTAAAAAAAGGTAGAGCACTGTTTAAGTAAGGGTGGCCCAAAGCTTTACCGATCTTATGCAAACTCCGAATATTTTTTAAAATAAACTAAAGACAGACTTTGGGTGCTAAGGTCCAAAGTCAAAAGGGAAACAGCCCAGATCGTATGCTAAGGTCCCTAAACTATAGCTTAGTGGTAAAGGAAATTAATAAGCAAAAACAACCAGGAGGTGGGCTTGGAAGCAGCCATCCTTTGAAGAAAGCGTAATAGCTCACTGGTCTAGCTTGTTGGTGCCAAAAATGTAACGGGGCTCAAGCTATATACCGAAGCAACGATTTTTGATTTTAATGTAAAAAAAGCCATGTACCAATTCAAAAAATCTGTGATTTTTTTACAGAAATAAGTTTGTGATTTTATGCTTTTTTAAAAATAAAAATCACTTGCTTTTCTTTTACGCATTAATTTATTTTTTGAATTGCTGGTGTGTGTACACATTGTTTTTTTTCAAAACAAAAACAAACGTGTATACAACCAGTGTACACACAAATCTTTTAGTTTTTTTATGCTATGCATAAAATGTACTGAAAGTATAAAATTACATTAAAATTGAAAAGGTAGCAGAACATTCTGTAAACTGTAGAAAATAAGTTGAAAAATTTTTGTTAGAAGTATCAGAAGCGAGAATGCTGACATAAGTAACGTAAAATTCTGTGCAATTCAGAATCGCCGAAAGTATACGGGTTTCTACACACTGTAAGACAATGTAGAGTTAATCGGCCCCTAAAAATTATACGATTGTAGAATAGTTTTAAATGCAATTATTGTTAATTACTATTTATACAGCTGTTTCATGTAAACAAAAGAAATAATTAACAGTAAATGAATTTACTAACTAAGTTTGATGGGTAAAAATTTTAATTATTTTATGGTTTAAAGAAACGAGAAAAGTTTATATTGTTATTATTTATTTGGATATGTAATAATAACGTCATTTTTTCCTGGAAAAAACTTTAAATATGTATTTTTTTTTAAATACAATTAAAAATCACCGTACTTAAACCGACACTGGTATACAGGTTTAGTAAACTAAGGCGTATGAGAAAACTATATTTAAGGAACTCGGCAAATTATCCCCGTAACTTCGGAAAAAGGGGAACCTTACTGGTTTTTATAAAAAAATCAATAAGGTGTCACAATTCAAGGGGTGGCGACTGTTTAATAAAAACACAGGACTCTGCAAAGTTTAAACACTACGTATAGGGTCTGACACCTGCCCGGTGCTAGAAATCTAAGGCAAAATGTGACAAAATATTTTTCTTTGAATTTATATTGAAGCATTAAACTTAAGACCTAGTAAACGGCGGCCGTAACTCTGACGGTCCTAAGGTACTTTAATTGCTGCCTTACTTTCTAAATGATTAGAAATACGAAACCTTACCATATGCGGGAAACTCCTAAAGATTTCAGTACTAAATACATACAGTATAAGTAACAATCTGAAATATTATATTTACTAAAGTATAAATGGACAATTCGCAGGAAAGATTAAAATTATTTATTGTATAGTATAAATATACAAACATATGTTTATACATAAAATATGCTTAAAATCCTCAGAGACTTAACGTAAGGTTACTATAAAAAAATATATTTTTTATGCAAATTAAAAACAACTGGATAACTGGTTTTGTCGATGCAGAAAACTGTTTTGCTATACAAAAAATTATGCTACAAAATAATAAATTTTCTATTACGCATAAGTTTAGTGTAAGTATAGATAAAAGATCTGTAGACGTTTTATACGCTTTAAAACGAAAGTTTAAATGTGGAAATGTTTATAAATCTAATGCAGATATGTATGAATTTTGTGTTACCGATAAAAAAAGCTTCATAAAAAGTATTATTCCTTTTTTTATTAAATACCCACTTCAAACATTAAAAAGAAAAAATTTTTATAAGTTTGTAGAAAGTATAAATGTAGATGTAAATAATGTACTGTATAAAGATTTTTACAATGTACAAAATGAAAATTTCATTTTTAATTTAAATGATGATTGGGTGGCTGGATTTCTAGATGCAGAAGCATGTTTTCATATTTCTATTGTAGATAATTATCCACAACCTAAAATATTTGTACAAGTAAATGAAAAAGATTTAAATTTACTTCAGCATTTAAAGAATTATTTAAAGTGTGGTCATATAACAATACGTGAAAATTTTCATATGTTTACAGTATACAGTACAAAACATTTACTACAATTTATTTTTCCGAAACTTTATACAAAAAGTAATAAAAATTTACTTAAAACAATAAAACGTATAAATTTCCAGAAATTTAAAAAAATTGTTTTTCACATATCTGAAAAAAAACATTTAACAGTAGCTGGAATGGAAAAAATCGAAAAATTAAAAAAAACCATGTGCTTGTGTACACACTTGTGTTTACAAATCAATTGTTAATTGATTTGTAAACACACTTGTGTATACAAGTGTTTACAAATTGCAGGGTTGCGCTGGTTGTATACACAAAATTGCAGACGCACTACTATTTACACACTGTATGTTTTTTAGCAGACGCATTAATGTGTCTACGAAAAAACATGTGCTTTTGTTTATGGTATGCATAAAACACTTCGTGCTGCAAGCACATTAACGCTTTACGTTATTGAATATTATTATATAAGCATAAAAAAACAGTTTAGCGTAAAAAAACTTTTAATGTGTGTACAGCAGTTTTAGTGTACACATTAATGCGTCTGCAAAAAATATATTTTTTTACAGTAAAAGATAAAGTCCGGTCTTTATGGAAACATAAAGTATATATTTTAAAAAAAATTAAAGTATAAAACATATCAAGCGAAATTCCTTGGCATCTAATTAGTGCCCTGCATGAATGGTGTAACGACTGCCCCGCTGTCTCAAATATAGGCTCAGTGAAATTGAATTCTCCGTGAAGATGCGGAGTACCCAAAAGTAGACGGTAAGACCCTATGCACCTTTACTATAACCATACATTGAAAACTAGTATAAAATGTGTAGGATAGGTGGCAGCTTTTAAAGCAATCTTGAAATACCACCCTTTTTATATTAATTTTCTAATCTTTAAACTAAGAAACATTGTATGGCGGGTAGTTTGCTTGGGGCGAGCGCTTTAATATTATGGAGCCTTTTCATAGAAATATGATTTGCAAATTTGGCTATATGCTGGAACCTCCGTGCTTAATACAGGAAAATCTCCGTTATTAGAATTCTGTTAAAAGCTGTAGTATCCAAAAACATTGTTTGTTTTGTTTTAAAAATAATAAATAATAAAAGTTTTTTGGTGCGGACAATCAGCAGGGAAGCATAAATACAAAAAATAGTATTTTTTGTATTTTATGCCCCTCAACGACTACACGCCAAATATGCTATACTATATTTATATATATAGCATAATGATATAGTCTGAACTTATTAGCGATAATAAGAGTTGTATATTCAACCTTTATATAAAGTCAAAAAAAATCTATAAAATGTGCAGCAAACATAATTATACAAAAAAAAAAATATACTTTAAAAAGTAAACAATTGATTGTTATTAAAAGCAATCTTAAATTAAGTTTGCTTTAAAAAAAAAAAGTATTGATTTTTTTGTATATTTAAATATAAAGTAACACTATTGCCTAAAAAGTAACGGAAGCGTGCGAAGGTAAGCTCAAGTTGTTCGGAAACCAACTGTAGAGCGTAATGGTATAAGCTTGCCTGACTGTGAGACATACAAGTCGAACAGAGACGAAAGTCGGCCATAGTGACCCGGGAGCACCACGTGGAAGGGCTCTCGCTCAACGGATCAAAGGTACGCTAGGGATTAAATGTTAGTCCCGTTTGTAGGTGACTACAAATGTAACATCGGGTGAATTGGTTTTATAGTTATTTATAAATTTATAGTAAATATAAAACATACCATCTATGTTTTTTTTATAGTAGGTATCAAGAACCCTAAGTGTATTTTTATTCATTAAAAATATATAAGGGAATTTGCAGCGAAGTTTATTTCGGCATTGTGAATACTTATGTGTTTTATATCAACGCAAAAAAAAAAACTACTTGTGTGTACACAAGAAATAAAAACGTTCAACGACTAGAAAGTGAGTTATGTCAACAATAATCTTTCCACGAGCGCCCGACAACTTTATATAAATTTTTATAAAACTAGTACAATGTAAATACAAAGCATGAATAATAAAAACACTTATAATTTAAAATTAACTTATACACTTTTCTTGAATAAATGTATTACTTGCAGATACTAGTATACGAAAAAATACTAGTAATGTGTCTACTTTTTGTGGTAAAAAAGCACAAAGCAAAAAATAACCAGTATATTTATATTGTAAGTAAAAAATTAAAGAAATTATGTAGCATACAACGTATATTTTAATTAAAAGTAAATTATATATAGCTTTACAACTCCACCATGAATTAAATAAACTAGCAGTTATATTTCTAAACAATAAATATAAAAAAATTATAAAAAATTTGCAGACGCATTAATGCGTCTGCAAATTTTTTGTTTTAAATTTCGTTAGTGTATTGGTTTATGGATGTGCAAGCTTTCGTATAAGAAAACTTATATAAGAAAAAACTTAGTTTTAAATACGCAAAATTTTACGTTTAAGCAGGTTTACACGCTTTTTGAAAATTTAAATACAGTACATAATTTAATTACTTTTTTGTATACACAAAAAATAAAGAAAAACCAACAATTAAATTAGAAAAAAAAATATACACAAGTAAGCACATTAATTTCTCCATATATAATTTTATGCATATTGTATAAATTACTGTAATGTATTTATAAGAATAGTATTACACAAAATAAAGTTGATGACATAGTCTGACCTTTAAAGAAATTTAAAGAAATAAAAGATAAAAAGCTTTTATGATAACAATGTGAACAGGCTAATGACTCCCAAGAGCTCTTATCGACGGAGTCGTTTGGCACCTCGATACACATGTCGAGTATAAAACGGGTGAATTGTCAAGGACTTGTTTATTTGCGCACAAATAAAGAAAACTTGCAGCGAAGTTTATTTCGACATTATTCATATTTGCTTTTATATACAAATATTGATATGAAATGAAAACGTTCAACGACTAGAAAGTGAGTTATGTCAACAATAATCTTTCCACGAGCGCCCGTTAATTTTTTTTTGTACTTTACAGTAATAAACTTCATTAATATAATAAAAAAAGTATTAAATTACATTAAAATTGTATATCATTTAAATTAAAAATATTGGCAACATTCTAAAAAAAAATTATTTTTTGCAGACGCACTGCGTCTGCAAATTTTTTTTGAAATCTCAATACGTATAATTTGACGATATACCTCGGTAAGTGTCTACAAAAGTTAACCGTGAAGCGTACATTAAGTTTAAACAAAACTATAAACAAAAATTGTTTTTACAACTGTAGACACTTCGTTATATTTAAAAACTCTATTTTCATGCCTAAACCTGGTAAAACGTTTATATTTGGTTTTAAAAAGTCTGAGACTTTGTAGACACATTACTTGCATGATAAAAAAGTAATGTGTCTACATATTAATTTAAAACTTTTTCACATATAAGTTTTACACAAGTATACTATTTTTTTATCAAAAAATTGAAGGTAATGTATTTAAAAAGAAAACAATATCAGTAAACTTTGTCACACATTATTTAACATCTGTAAAGTTAGAGTATTAAATAATGTGTGACAAATCTTCATGAAAAATTAAAAAAACTACTATATTACATACACAAAAGTTTACTGTGAAAGAAAATTGTGTTTACAGTAATAAACTTAATATAAAATTTAAGCTAATTAGTGCGTCTGCAAATAGTACATGAAAAAAAATATTCTGTAATTGTCATTCTTGCCAAGAACGCACAATGTATTTACGATTTGATAAGTTTGTATATAATAGATTCTTTTAAATATAAGTTTTTTTGTTTTTAAACTTTTAAACTGTACAAAAAAAATTAAACACATAGTCTGAACTAATTTGTGAAAATTAGAAGTTTAAGATAAAAAGCTTAAACGATAACATATTTGGTCGACTCATCACATCCTGGAGGTGAAGAAGCTTCCAAGGGTTCGGCTGTTCGCCGATAAAAGTGGTACGTGAGTTGGGTTTAGTGCGTTGAGAAACAGTACGGATCCTATCTTTTTTGGGTGTAAATAATGAAATAACTTTACAGTTATTTTATAAAAATTGAAAGAGCCATTTTCTTGTACGAGAGGACCGAAAATGACATACCTCTTGTGTACCAGTTGTAATGCCAATTGCAAGGCTGGGTAGCTACGTATGGATTAAATAACCGCTGAAAGCATCTTAAGCGGGAAGTTATATCTTTAAACCAATTTTTAGTATCGTGGAAGATTACCACGTAGATAGGCAAAAAGTGTAAATGCAGTAATGTAAAAGCTTATTTGTACTAAATACACTAAATTTGTTTACTTTTAAATAAATAAATATTTCTATTTTAAACTAAACAATCTTTATTGTGATTTTCGAAATTTTTGCTAGTATTACCTTGTTCTTAACGATCGTTTATTATTGCTATATTTTTTTTATAGGTCCATTATTAAATTTTTTAGATTTTAAATTATAATTTTTTTTTATGTTTACTGGTAGGCAATTATAATATAATAAAGACGTTAAGTTTTTTTTTCAAATAATCACTTATAGGTGGTACATATAAAACTCAAATAAAAATAAATGTTTTTTGTATTTTTAAAGTAAGTATTGTTATTACACAAAAAAAAAAAAAAATTACTTAGAAAAAGCCTTTATTATTCTTATTTCAAGATGAGTGTAAAGAAAAACTTATATAAAAAAACGTTTAATTCTATCATACTCATACTGTCACAGTACATTTAACTGAAACAATATATTAAATATACATGCTAACGCCTTGTATGTACTGTACTGAAATACAAATCTTTATAAAATATAAATTGAATCATGATGTTAATCGCATTCTTATTAGTTTTCTTCGGTCCTTACATAATGTACAAAAC
>JAABUN010000339.1_pt1 | contig 97836 bp, 97 predicted proteins | sample 5559311 | NCBI WGS metagenome assembly JAABUN01 (sample SAMN10711877, study PRJNA513370) | rock metagenome | isolation source: Antarctica rocks | place: Antarctica: Victoria Land, Siegfried Peak sud | reverse complement strand
ATGACGGGCTCGCTGGACGAGCCGATCTCCTCGTCAAAGGTTGCGTCGGAGACGGTGAACGTGGCTTCAGCCATGGAGGTTCCTCTCTTGGTGTACGACGTGGTGTGCCGATCGGCGTGGGATCACCACGAGGTCGGCGTGTCGGTGAACTCGGGCGGGACGGCGTCGTTGACCTCGAGCCAGCGCTCCGTGTCGATCGCAGCCATGCACCCCGAGCCTGCGGCGGTGATCGCTTGGCGGTACGTGTGGTCCTGCACGTCACCACAGGCGAAGACGCCCTCGATGTTGGTAGCCGTCCCACCCGGCACCGTGACGAGGTAACCGGAATCCTCCATGTCGAGGATGCCCCGGAACAGGTCGGTGTTGGGGCGGTGGCCGATGGCGACGAAGATCCCGGTGACGCCGAGCGTCGACTGCTCACCGGTCTTGACGTTGCGGACGAGGGCACCCTCGAGTCGCTGCTCGCCGATGAGGTCGATGACCTCGGTGTCCCACAGGAACTCGATCTTGTCGTTCTTGAACGCCCGCTCCTGCATGATCTTGCTCGCCCGCAGGTCGTTGCGGCGGTGCACGACCGTGACCTTGTCTGCGAACTTCGTCAGGAACAGCGCCTCCTCCATGGCGGAGTCGCCGCCACCGACGACTGCGATCTCCCGGCCACGGAAGAAGAAGCCGTCGCAGGTGGCGCACGTCGAGAGACCGTGGCCCATCAGACGTGACTCGGCCTCGAGGCCGATCATGATGGCGCGGGCCCCGGTCGAGACGATCACCGCGTCGGCGGTGTAGGTCGCCTCAGGTGCCTCGGGGTCACCCACCCAGAGCCGGAAGGGGCGCCGGGAGAAGTCGACCCGGCTGACCTTCTCGGTGAGGAACTCGGCGCCGAAGCGAGCTGCCTGCGCCCGGAAGCTTCCCATGAGCTCAGGGCCCTGGATGCCGTCGATGAACCCGGGGAAGTTCTCCACCTCGGTGGTGAGCATCAGCTGGCCGCCGGGCTGGTCGGTGGTCGAGGAGGGCTCGCCCTCGATGACGAGGGGTGAGAGGTTCGCCCGAGCGCTGTAGATGGCGGCCGTGAGCCCGGCGGGGCCGGAGCCGATGACGATGACGTGACGGGACTCGGGCACAACTGGTCCTTCCTCGACCGGGCAGTGATCGCGACGTGTTGGGGAACGCCGAGCGAGCGGGGAAGATTCCGACCGGACGTGGCCGTCTCGTCAGCGAGCGTCAGCCTTCGTGCCCCGCTTCGACCAGAGGAAGAGCCCGCCCAGGGTGAACAGCACGCCCACCAGGAGGTGGGCCGACCACACATCGCCGGGGAGGTAGACGTCGACGAAGCGCACGAAGGCGATGGTGAACAGGAGCAGCACGGCTACCCCGAGCACGGCGGCGAGCAAGCCGTAGACGAGGACCCGGGCGATGCGCTCGACGGGTCCGGTGGTCTTGGACCGGAAGGAGCCAACCACCCGCTCGATGGTGTCAGCCGTCTGTGCGGGCCAGTCGCGAGCGGGGACGCTGGAGGAGCCGACGGCCCCGGGAGCGCTCGTAGCCGTGCTCGGGTCAGACATGGCGAAGAGCCTACCCCCCGCCCGGTGCGGGGGCCGGTGGACCGGCGCCCGGTGCAGCCTGCTCGGCCGGCCTCAGCCCAGGGCGGCGGACCGGGGCTGGAAGCCACCCTGCAGCCGCTCCGGACGAGGCCGCAGGCACGGTCGGGTCCCCCCCTCGGCATCAGCCCCGGGCGTAGGACTGGAAGGTGACGAGCTCGCAGCCGTCGCTCCGGACGAGGGCCGCCAACACGGTCGGTCGCTCGGTCGGGGCTGCGAAGCCGTAGACGAGCGTCGGCACCTCTTCGACGGTGGCGGTGCCGACCAGGAGGAGGGCACCAGCGTCCGGCAGTGCGGCGCGCACCGCACGCTCGCAGGTGCCACTGAGCCGCCGAGCGTCCTCATCCGCTGGTGTCGGGGCGGGTTCGGCTTCTCCGGAGGACCCGTCGCTCGGGGACATCGTCGTGGCGACGTCCGCCTCTGCCGCCGTCTCCGGGCGCTCCTCGCCCGTGAGAGCGTCCTCATCCTCGATCTGGCCGAGGGCCGCGTCGATCACGGGCCGCAGGTCGGCTTCCCGGTCGAGTGGACCGAGGTCGCCGATGTCGACGGGGGGCGCAGGGGCCGTGGTGGCATCGCCCGCTCCGTCGCCGTCTTGTCCTTCTGCTCCTGCGCCGGTGTCAGCAGATTCCTCGCTGTCCGCAGCGGTGCTCTCCTCGCTCCGAACGTCGCTGCGGAGCAGGGGCGTTGCGAGCACGACGAGGAGGAGGATGGCGGCGATGCCGAGCCAAGGGGCGATGGCGCGACGTCGGGCGGCGACCGGGCGCCGGCCGGGAGGCGGCGTGAAGGGCGTGGCCGCGGGGAGGGGAGAGTCGGCCGGGGCGGGGCGGAAGGCGGCCAGGGCGGCGGCGATGGCGGTCTCCCGTGCCTCGGCGTCGACGGCGACGGGTGCGGCCACTGCCGCTCGGGCGGCACGCAACCGGTCCAGGGAGGCGCGGCATCTGGCGCAACCCTGGACGTGTGCGAGGTCTCCGGCGCTCGCCTCTCCGTCGAGGGCGGCGCTGGTGGCCTCCTCGTCGAGGTGCTGGCCGTTGGCGGCGTCGGGGGGCGTGTCGGGGGTCATGTCCGTGGGGTGGGACGTCGGGGCGGGGACGCCGGGTTCCCTCCGAGCGCATCGGCCAGGGCTGCCCTGCCCCGGGCGATGCGGGAGCGCACCGTACCTGGCGGGATCTGGAGGACCTCGGCAATCTCGGCGTAGTCCAGCGTGCACAGGTCGCGGAGCACCACGGCGGCCCGGTGCTCCGGGCTGAGGGTGGCGAGGGCACCGTCGATCTCGAGCCGCTCGATGACGGCGTCGCCGAGGTCGGGAGCGCCGTGCCGCTGGCCGCCGGTCTCGGCCCCTTCCTCGTCGAGGCCGGGCGCGGGGCGCCGGCTGCGCCGCCGGAGCTCGTCGAGGCAGGCGTTGGTCGTCACCCGGTAGGCCCAGGTGGAGAAGGCCGACCGTCCGTCGAAGCGGGGGAGTCCCCGGACGATGGCGAGGAGCGCCTCCTGGGTGGCGTCGGCGCCGTCCGCCTGGTTGCCGCACAGCCGTCGGCAGAGCGCAGCGATCCGGTCGTGGTGCCGGCGCAGCAAGGCGTCGAGCGCATCCCGGTCGCCGCCCTGGGCGGCAGCCACCATGGCAGCCTCGTCGGCTGGGCCCTGAGGGGGCGAGAAGGTGCCGGGGCCCGGGTCGATGATGGGCGGAGCGTAGGAGACGCCCGGCCGCCACCGCAGGATCGAGGTTCAGCCGATGAGGCGCAGCTCGGCGACCTCGATCCGAAAGCTCGTCCCCACGCTGCCGTCGCCGAGGTCGGTGAACCAGAGCAGGACGTGGCGGCCCGCGGCGTCGTCGAGGTCGAAGCTCGTCCCGCCGTCGATGTCTTGCGCCTGGGCCACCGGTTGGCCCCAGCCGGCCAGGTCGGATGGCACCTCGTCCGCCAGGTAGACCGATGCCGCCCAGCCGACCGTTGGTGCGTCGACCTCCAGCGTCCGGACGCGCGAGCGGTCGGTCATGGTCACCACGACCCCGACGCCCTGCTTGAGGCCACCGAAGGCCCGGCTCCTGTACCCCTCGCTCTGCCAGGTGGTGCCCGTGTCTCCGTCGGTCAGGGCGACGAGGCTGCTGTCGCCCTCCGCCCCGCCGCCGGGCGGGGGGTCGAACGAGGTGGCGGGCTCGGTCACCGTGGGTCCGGTGACGGCCTCGTCGCCGGGGGCAGTTGCGTCGGGCGCTTCCTCGGACGCACCAGAGCGCACGGCGTCGAACAGGTCGCGTCCCACCTCCGTGCGGCCGAGGAGGGCCCCGACGAGCCCGACGGTGCCGGCTACGACCACGATGAGGAAGGCGGGCACGATCCAGGAACGCTCCCGGTTGGCGAAGGCCGCCACACCGGCGGGCGGCGTGTGCTGGTCGAGGGCCGGGGCACGTCCGATCTCCCTCGTGTGGTCGAGACCCGACGTGCTGGTGGCGTCACCGATCTGGAGGTCGTGGGCCGACGGGTTGACCGCCAGCAGCGCCTCGCGGAGGGCGGTGGCGGAGGCGTGGCGGTTGCCTGGCTCCCGGGCCATGGCCCGCAGCACGACCTCCTCGAGCCCGCGGGGGACGCCGGGCTTGATCTGGCGGGGGGTGAGGGGCGTGGTGGTGAGGCGCGCCAGTGCGGTCGCCGTGGTGTTGGCGCCGTCGAACGGGGCCCGCCCGCACAGCGCCTCGTAGAGCACGATCCCGAGCGCGTAGATGTCGGAGCGTGCGTCGAGGGGCTTGCCCTCGACCTGTTCGGGAGACAGGTACTTGGCGGTCCCGACGATCTCGCCGACCTCGGTCAGGTCGCTCGCCGCCTCGGCCGCCTTCGCGATCCCGAAGTCGGCCACGAGGACCCTGCCGTCGTCCGACAGGAGGATGTTGCCCGGCTTCACGTCCCGGTGGATCAGTCCGCTCTTGTGGGCATGGGCGAGGGCGTCGGCGACCTGCGATCCCACGGCGATGACCTGGGCCGGTGACATCGGACCCTGCTCGTCGAGGTGGGCGCGCAGCGTCGAGCCCCGCACCAGCTCCATGACGATCGCTTCCGTCCCGCCGTCGGAGCACGTGTCGAAGAGGGCGACGATGTGTGGGTGCGACAGGCGGGCCGCAGCGACAGCTTCCCGCTTGAAGCGCTCGACGAAGGCGGCGTCCCGGGCGAGGTGGGGGAGGAGCACCTTGACGGCGACGGGACGGGCGAGGACTTGGTCGAGACCCTCCCACACCTCGGCCATCCCGCCCCGGGCGATGAGGCGCACGAGTCGGTAGCGGCCGCCGATGGTCGCCGGTGCGGTCCCGGGTCCGGGGGGCGACCACCCCTGCGCAGGGTTCGGGGGGGGCTCGGGCACAGCAACGTCACCGTACCGGTGGGCCTGCAGCGGCAAACGGCGAGCCTGTACTCGCCCGCCGTCCTTCTAGGCGGGCACCTGGTACGTCACGCCCATCACCCGTGGCCCGCCGTGGACCCCGATCGTGGCGCCGATGTCGCCGACGTGGATGGACTCGCGCGGGTGGTGGGCGGCGAGCATGTCGAGGAACTGCTCGATGTCAGGAGCCTGGCCGTGCATGACGCTCAGGTTCTCGACCGCCCCGGCGGCGGTGACCTTGTCGATGAGGTGCTGGAGCGCCTTGGTGCGGGTCCTGGGCTTCGCCTCCTGCTGCACCTCGCCGGTGCTGATGTCGATGATGGGCTTGATCGACAGCAGCGTGCCGAGCATCGCTTGGGCACCGCCGATGCGACCACCCTTCTTCAGGTTCTCGAGCGTGTCGAGGGCGCCGTACACCCGCGTCCTCGGCACCATCTCGGTGACGAGCCGGACGACCTCGTCGGCGCTCGCACCGTCGGCGGCCGCCTTCGCTGCTGCCGTGACCTGGCTGCCCAGGCCGGAGGTGATCGAGCGGGAGTCGACGATGCGGATGTCGGCACCGTCGATGGCGCGGGCGGCGTTCTGCGCCGACGCCATGGTGGCCGACAGCAGGCTCGAGATGTTGATGCACACGACCCCGTCCGCCCCTGCATCGAGGCAGCCCCGGAAGGCGACTTCGAACGCACCCGGCGAAGGCGCAGCCGTCTCGGGCAGCACCGCTGCAGACGCGAGCTTGGCGTAGAACTCCGCAGGAGTCAGGTCCTTCCGGTCGACGAACTCCTCGGCGCCGAAGCGGATCGAGAGCGGAACCACGGCCACGCCGAGCGCCTCGGACTCCTCGTCGGTCAGGTCGGCGGCGCTGTCGGTCACGATGCGGACGGCCATGTGCGTTCCCCGTTCCCCCTCTCCGGCCGGGTGGCCGGTCGGGCGCCACCGTAGGGCGCGGGCGGGCCGGTGGCGCAGCCGCTCTAGAGGGTCGAGCCGGTCGAGGTGAGCTCGACTCGCACTTGGTACCAGGACTCGAGCTGCTCGATCCCGTCGAAGACCTTGGCCTCCGCCTGCTTGGTGATGCTGAGTGCGACGCGGCCGTCCGTCATGATCTCGAAGCGTTCCAGTGTGGCGCCGTCGGCCAGCGTCTCCTCCCGTGCGGCCGCCTCGGCCGCCGCCGGGTCTCGACCTCGCAGCCACTCCCGCCCTCCAGCAGCGGTGGCCTCGGCCGCCGTGGCGTCGAGCTGGACCCGCACCACCAGGGGTCCCCCGAGGTCGACAGCGGCGAGGAGCACGAGCCCGCCGAGCACGAGACCTGACCAGCTGGGCATCAGGTCACCCGGTCGGAGCGGTCGCAGGGTCGAAGGACGTTCGAGAGCCTTCCATCCCGCCGTCGTCGGCATGGTGCCAGCCCGACTTGAGGGCGAACGGCAGACGTGACCCGAGGTGGGTGCGAGCGGGGTCAGCGCCGGAGGCGGCGGACGCCGCCCGAGACGAGGGTCCTCGCCTCGGGGACCCGCAACGAGAAGGCCACCGCGAGGTAGGTGGCACCGGTCGGCGCACCCGCGAGCACGAGTCCGGGCAGCGGAGCGAGGGCGGTCGCAGCCGGTCGCAGTGCCAGCCCCACCACGGCCGCCGCTCCAGCGGCGAGCAGGAGGCGCCCGAGGGTCCCCCCGCCGACGTGCACGCTGATCCCGTGCTGGCGGAGGCGTCGCCGCAGCAGCGCCAGCTCGAGCCACGCAGCCGCGCCGGACGCCGCCGCGAGGCCGACCGCGCCGAGGCGGAGGGCACCGTCGGCCCGAACCGCCTCGGGCAGCGGTGCGAGGGGCGCCGGAGGGCGCTCCAGGAAGAGCACCCCGTCCACGCCCGGTCCGACGAGGCCCACGCGGTCGAGCTGGAACATGAGCACCAGCCCCACGAGGGCGGCCACCGTGACCCGGAGCCCGGCGATCACGGCCGGACCCTTCGTGTCGCCGGAGGCGTAGAGCGCGTTCTGCACGAGGCGGCTCGTCGTCGTGGCCAGCAGACCGAGCGTGAAGCCAGCGAGCACGTACCACACGAGACGCGCGTCCTCGGCCCGGAACTCCCCCGCCTGGAGCAGCGCCCCGACGACGAGGTCTCCGAGCACCAGGTAGGCGACCGACGTGCCGACGACGAAGAAGGCGATGCGGGCGAGGCCGGCACCGAGGCGGACGGCGACGCCCGCCCCGACCACCTCACCGTCAGGTCGTACCGGTCCGCCGGCCGCCCGGCTCAGCTCGGGCAGCTCGGCGGCGGCGACGCTCATGCCGAAGAGGCTGACCGGCAGCAGGTAGAAGACCTGGGCGTAGCCGAGGGCGGAGACGGCCCCCACCGCGAGGAGGCTGGCGAGCAGGAGGTCGACGTAGGCAGAGAGCTGCACGACCCCTCGCCCCGCCACCACCGGTCCGAAGCGGCGCAGGACCTCCCGCACCCCCGGGAGGTCCCGGCGCAGGCTCAACCGCAGCGGCCGGAGGACGGAGGCCACGGTGGGCAGCTGCACGGCGAGCTGGAGGGCTCCGCCAGCAAAGGCTCCCCAGGCAAGACCGGTGGCGAGGGAGCGGTCAGAGGCGCCACGGACGCCGAGGGTGACCAGCACCGCGATCTGCGCCACGTTCCACAGCACGGGGGCCACGTAGGAGAGGAAGAAGCGGCGGTGGCTGTTGAGGACCCCGAGGCACCAAGCGGAGAGGACGAGCACGCCGATCCCTGGAGTCAGGATCCGGGTGAGCGTGACGGTGAGCTCGAAGGTCTCCCCGGTGAAGCCGGGGGCCAGCAGCCTCGTGAGGGGCCGGGCGAGGACCACCCCCACCACCACGAGGGACCCAGCCAGTGCAGTCAGGAGGCCGGCGATCGCACCGGCGATGCGCCCCGCCTCCTCCTCGTCCCCCCGTTCGAGCGCCGAGGCGTAGACCGGGATGAACGAGGCGGACAGGACCCCCTCGCCGAGGAGGTTCTGGAGCACGTTCGGGATCCGGGATGCGGCGCGGAAGGCGTCGACGGTGGGTCCGACGCCGAGGGAGCCGGAGAGGGCCCGCTCCCGGGCGAGTCCGGCGAGGCGGGACAGCAGGATCCCGGCCCCGACGAGCCCGGCGGACCGGCGCGCCGTGACGCCGGGCCCGGGTTGAGCCGCCGCCCCGATGGCTGCCGCCCCCGTCTCCTGGTCGGGTTCGGGACCGATGCCGACGCCCACGGCGGCCCCGGCCACGTCGACCCCGGGGAGCGCGCCGGTGGGCGGGGCCAGGCCATCCCAGGGGACGGGGACGGGCTCCGTCGATGCGGGGCGCGCCGGTTCCTCCGGCCGCTCGGGCCCGCCCCCTCCCCCCGCCATCAGGTCACGGGTACGAGGCGCCTGGCCCGCCGCACGGTGCGCCAGTGACGGACCCACCACAGCAGGAGGAAGAAGCCCGCCCCCGCCGAGAGCCCGACACCCACCCCGGAGAAGGCGGTGGAGTGGATCGTCACCTGCGTCTGGGTGACCTGGAGGAGGCCGTCGGGCGAGGTGATCGTCACCAGGAGCGGGAAGGTGCCGGGGGAGCGCACCTGCACCGGCACCACGAGCGGCGTGTTCTCGCTGGCCAGCTCGAGGTCGTAGGAGAAGCGACCGGCCTGGCGGTCGGGGCCGAACGCCAGCTGCTCGCTCGCCAGCGTCACCCGGACGGCGAGCGGCTCGTCGCCGTCGCGCACCAGCGTGAGGGGAATAGTGCCCTCGCTGTCGGCCAGGCGGAAGCTGGCGGCGTCGACCACGTCGACCGTGCCGAGGCGGGCGGCGATGCTGGAGCCCACGGCGGCCAGGTAGGCCCTCCGCTCCGCCAGCTCGAGCCCGTCTGCCTCGGCGAGGAGGGTGAGGTCGCCGAGCTCCCGGAGATCCGACCCCCCGCGCACCATGGAGCCGAAGCCGGTGAGGCGGGCCCGGGCCGACTCGACCTCGGCCACGATGAGCCCGAGCGAGCCGCCGGCGCCGGCGCCGGCGCCGGAACCGGCCCCGGCGACGGTGCGGACCAGCGGCCCGCCCTCCTCGACCTGCGGGTCGACCTCGTTGAAGTAGCCGTCGAGCGTGACCGGCCGGAGGATCGGCGAGGTGGCGAGGCCGGTCAGCACGGCGCTGAGGAACCGTGGGTCGGCGTCGACGTCCGAAGGGGGGGCGAGGACGACCCCGCGCGGCTGGAGGGGGCCGGGCTCGTCCCCGTGGAGCACGGCGAGGTCGGCGAGGACGTGCTGTGCGCCGAGGATGGGGTCAGGCGCCGCGTAGCGAGCGGAGAGCGCCGGCTCAGGCGCCGCCGCCTCGAGCGCCGAGGTGACGTCGACGCTCTCGATGGCGAACGGCCGGGTCAGGCTGAGGCGCAGCTCGACGGGCGACAGCGCGCTGTCGGGGACCAGCACTTGGTCGACCCCGATCGTCGTCAGGCGGTCGAGGGCGGCAGCGCCGAGACCTCCGTCTGCCACCCACGTCCTGGCGTCGGTGCGGGCGCCGAGGACCGCCTCGACCGCAGCGTCCCCCCGCCGGCGCTGCGCGGGGAGGTCGTCCCCGAGGCCGGCCGCCTCGAGCGCATCCAGGTCGACGTCCACCCAGGGCTCGGAGACCACCTGCCGGTCGGTCACCGCTGCATCCAGGTCCCCCACCACCGCAGCGGCACGAGCGGCGCCGTCCCCGTCGTCCAGCGTCGCCAGCGTCGCCAGCGCCTCGAGCGTCTCCGGGCGGGTGATCACGGTGAGAGGGGTGCCCGCCGAGGCTGCCAGCACGTCCGCCAGGTCGCCGAGGCGACCGAGCGTGAGCGCATCCATCGAGGTGCTGCCGTCCGGCTGGCGAGCGGTCGGTGCCTCCACGGGTTGGACGACCGCCACCCGGAGGGGCGTGGTGCCCGCCTCGGGGGTGCGGACGAGATAGGTGGTGAACGGGGCGGGAGGGTCGACCTCGGGGTCTGCGGGGCGCAGCCCGACCACGAGGGGGTAGACGCCGGCCCGGGTGATGCCCTGCACCATCCGCTCCCCGGGGACGTCGGTGGGGCCACTCGTGAGGCGCACGTGGCGGGTCCCGTCGGCCTGCGGTTCCAGCTCGGTCAGCGGCACGATCATCTCGGCTCGTCTGGCACCGAGGATCCGGCCCTCGAGCGTTGCTGCGAACTGCGATCGGGAGGTGACCGCGACGTGCAGGTCGAGCACGATCGACGCGTCGTCGGCGACGCCCTCCCCCAGGGTGACCCACAGGTCGAAGGGCTCCCCGACGTCCACCCAGTCCGTTTGGTCGACGAGGGCGACACCGTCATTCGGGAGCACCGGTGTCGGTCGCTGCGCATCCGCTGGGTCGGCCGCCTCGGCCTCCGCGTCCGCACCGGTGTCGGACGGGGCGGTGTTCGAGAGGGGGGTGTTCGAGCGGGGGGTGGCGACGGACGACCGGTCGGGGTCGGTGGTGGTGCCTGTCCCGGTCTGCCGGGGGCCGTGCCCGGCGCCTGCCGCACCGCCAGCAGACCGGAGCGCGACGGGCCCGGTGACGAGGAGGGCCACGGTGAGCACGGCGAGGGCCAGCGCCACCCGGCGTGCCCGACGGTGCCTGCCAGGCGGGGAGGCGCCCCTCACCGAGCGGGCTGGTGGTCGGCGAGCGGCCTGGTCAGCACCGCCAGTCCCGAGAGCTGCAGCCGGAAGCCGAGGTGGAGGTACAGGCCGAGGGCGCGCTCGTTGGCGACCTGGGTGTTGACCACCGCCCGCTTCACCCGGCTTGCCTGCATCCAGCGGAGCGCGTCCACCACGAGCGCGGTGCCAAGCCCGCGCCCGGAGGCGTCCGGTGTGACCGCCAGTCGTTGCAGGTACCCACGGGACCCTGCCCGGCCGGTGACGGCGTACCCGGCGACATCCCGACCGGCGGCGATGCGGTACCTGGCCTGGGGGGTGGCCGCCAACGCCTCCTCCAAGCCAGAGGCATCGAGCCGCCAGAACGGCGGGAAGGCCGTCCCGTCCACGTCGAGGGTCTGGCTGCGGTCCCACCGGTGCCCCCGCCTGAGCCGCACCCCGTTCGGCAGCGTCGGCGGCTCGGGCAGGTCACCCATGTCGTGGGCGAGCAGGTGCAGCTCCTCGTGCACGGCGAAGCCGTCGTCGAGGAACCCCTGCTGCTCGCGGGGGGAGAGCGCACTGGTCACCACGGAGCGGTAGCCACGGCCGGCGAGGACGCTGCAGCAGTGCCGGACCATGGCAGTGGTGACGGGGGGTGCGTCGCCGAGCGGCGTCACGTGGGCGACGGCAGGATCACCTCGCCACGGGGCGACCCGGACCCGCTCCGGGCCTCGCCGTACCACGTCGACGCCACGCACCGGCCAAGGGTACCGACCACCTGCGGCCCGGGCGGGGCACGACGCGACCTCGACCGCCCTCCCCGAACCGCCCTGGGGTGTGGTCGCACGAGCGCTCCCGCGTCTCCTCTGGCTACGCTGCCGAGCCTGTCGATCCTGTTCCTCACCCACGCTGCGCTGGCCGGCCACGACGCCGGCCCCGGCCACCCCGAGCGGCCGGCTCGCCTCGAGGCGGTGCGGGCGGGAGCCGACGGTGCCGGCGTCGGAGAGGCGCTCGTGTCGCTCACGGCCCGGATGGCCCGCCGAGACGAGCTCGAGGCCCTGCACCCGGCGGCGTACCTCGACGCCCTCGAACGCTTCTGCGCAGCGGGAGGCGGGGACATCGACGCCGACACCGGCGCCGTCCCCGCCTCGTGGACCGCCGCCCTCCTGGCGGCCGGCGCAGGACCGGACGCGGTGGAGCGGCTCGATCGGGGCGAGGGGTCTGCTGCCTTCTGCGCCGTCCGTCCCCCCGGGCACCACGCCTCTCCCCGCCGGGCGATGGGGTTCTGCCTGCTGAACAACGTGGCCGTGACGGCCGCCCTGCTGGCCGACCGCGGTGAGCGTGTCGCCATCCTCGACTGGGACGCACACCACGGGAACGGGACCGAGGCTGCCTTCTACGACGATCCACGCGTGCTGTACGCGTCGCTGCACGAGCACCCTCTCTACCCGGGGACGGGCCGGCTGCGCGACACCGGTGGTGTCGGTGCCGAGGGCACCACCATCAACCTGCCGCTCCCGTCGGGGGCCACCGGCGACGTCGCCCTCGCCGCCATGGACGAAGTGGTGCTCCCGGCGATCGAGCGCTTCGCGCCGACGTGGTTGCTCATCTCTGCGGGCTTCGACGGCCATCGTGACGATCCACTGACCGGACTTGCGCTGTCGAGCGGTGACTTCGCCGACCTCACGCGACGGGCAATGGCGATCGTGCCTGCCGGCCGGCGCATCGCCTTCCTGGAGGGCGGCTACGACCTGCAGGCGCTCGCCGACTCATCGGGCGCCTGCCTCGCCGCCCTCGCCGGCGTGGACCACCGTCCTGAGCGGGCCACCGCAGGGGGCCCAGGTCACCACGTCGTGACGGCCGCCCGCACCGTGCACGACCTGGTCTGAGCTCTCCGACCGGAGGCGGACGGCCACGTCGCCATCCGCGCTCATGCCGGGGCCCGTGCCGGTCGATGAGGCACCCGTGACCTTTGACCCGCCGACGAGCCCGCACCTCGGTGCCGCAGGTGGCGGACCCGGGACGGTCGGCCTCGACGGCCTGCTCGAGCACCTGTGCCACTCGAACGGCTCTGACCTCCACCTGAAGGCCGGGGCGAGGCCGCGCATCAGGGTCCACGGCCACCTCGAGGTCACGTCGTTCCCACAGCTGACCGCCGAGGACATGACCTCGATCGCCGCCGCCGTCCTCCCCGAGGATCGGGCCGAGGAGTTCGCCCGCACGAACGAGGCGGACGTCGGCTTCGCCGTCGGTGGCCTCGGCCGGTTCCGGGTGAACGTTTACCGCCAGCGCAGCACGGTCGCCATGGTCCTGCGCCGAGTGCCCTCCGTCATCCCGGGCTTCGGGCAGCTCGGCGTGCCGCCGATCGTCGAGCTCCTGGCGGGCGAGGCGCGCGGCCTCGTGCTCGTGACCGGTCCGACCGGGTCGGGCAAGACCACGACGGCCGCCGCCATGATCGACCACATCAACCGCACCCGTGCGGTCAATGTGGTCACGATCGAGGATCCCATCGAGTTCGTGTTCGACGACGGCCGCGCTATCGTGAACCAGCGCGAGATCGGGGGCGGCACCGGCGGCTTCGCCGAGGCGATGCGTCGCGTGCTGCGCCAGGACCCCGACGTCATCTTCATCGGCGAGATGCGCGACCCGGACACCGTCAAGGCGGCACTCTCGGCGGCGGAGACCGGGCACCTGGTGCTCTCGACCCTCCACACCGCCGACACCGTCGAGACCGTCAACCGGATCATCGACTTCTTCCCGCCGTCCCAGCACCGTCAGGTCCGGCTCAGTCTGGCGACCTCGCTGCGGGGGGTGATCAGCCAGCGCCTGCTCGAGCGGGCCGACGGGGCGGGACGGGTGCCTGCGGTGGAGGTGCTGGTCAACACCGGCCGCATCGCCGACCGGATCATCGAACCCGAGGGCGGCGGCGACACCATCCACGAGATCGTCGCCGACGGTGGGTTCTACGGGATGCAGTCGTTCGACCAGAGCCTCTTCGGGCTCTTCCGGGACGGGCTGGTCTCCCTGCGCGACACCCTGGCCGCGGCCACCAGCCCTCACGACCTGGGCTTGGCGCTGCAGCGGGCCGGCCTGGTCCCTTCGAGGACGGAGGCGGGGTCGACGAGGTGAGGTCCCCGTTCAGCGGTCGAGCGGTCGTACGAGGTCGACGGTGACGGCCTGGCCTGCGGTGGTGCTGCTCGACAGGTCCACCTCGTGGCCGAGCAGGTCCGACGGGTCCACGGCGGCGAGTCCGTCTGGGCCGTCCAGTCCGTGGACGAGGACCTGGCGCGCGAGAGCCCCCCGGACCGCCTTGGCCTGGTGCGATTCGACCCGCCGCCCGATGGTGCCGTCGGCCAGGGCGACCTCGGTGACGATCCGCGGGGTGATGCGTCGGGCGTAGGTGGCGCCCGTCAGGCAGCGCCAGGCGGCGGCGTACTCGCCGGACAGGAGGTCCCACACAACGGCGCCCCGGACCCGCCGGTCGAGCACGGGCGAGAGTCGCGGCCGCCACCAGCCAGAGAGGCGCCCGAGGGGCGGGAGCACCGTGCCCATCGTGAGCCGGTAGGTGGGGATGCGTTCGTCCGGCGCGACGAGGCCCCACAGCCCGGAGAGCACGACGACGTCCCGGGCGAGGCGGCTCCTCGCCTCGCGTGGGAGCGACGGCGCGTCGAGGTGGCTGTAGAGCACGCCGACGTAGCGCTCGATGGCGCGCAGGGTCGGCGCCCGCTCGAGGCCGATCGGGCCACCGGCCGACCGGAGCGCCCGCAGCACCCGCCGCCGGTCGGGGTCGAGCTCGGCGAAGCGCCCGGGCGGCCCGTCCCTCCAGCTCGGCGAGGTGCCTCCGGCCTCCTTGCCCTGCGACGGTGGGAGGAGCACCACCGGGGTCGGCACCGTGCCAGGGTGCCACGCGAGGGCCCGACCCCAACCGAGGGGGCGACGACCGGGAGCTCAGCTGGTGGGCGCGCCGGCCGGTCCGGCGCCGAGCTCCTGCAGCCCGTCGAGCGCCTCGACGAGCTCCGGGTCGCCGAGGCGCACGAGGTTCTCGAGCACCCCCGCCGCGTGCCTCGCCTGGCTCCGCATCGACGCCAGCAGGTCGGTGCGCTGGGCCTCCGGGATCTCGGCCCAGTGGTTGCTCAACAGCTCGGTGCCACCCACGATGACGGCCATCGAGCTCAGCAGCGAATGGGCGACGACGGCCAGCAGGTCCTCTGTTGCGGGAGCCGGGTCGGGCTCGTCGTCGCTCGGCGCCGGCGGTCGCTCGAGCCCCGGCGCAGCTGCGGACGTGGCGTCGGCCGTCACCTCACCGACGCTAGGTCGTCGGCACACGTCTTCCTGGGCACCGGGGGGTGGCCGGTACCGTTGTTCCGTGGTCCCCGCACGGCTCCGACCCGTCCTCGACGAGGTGCGGCCGGTGGCGGAGCGCCTGGCGGCGTCGGGTCACCGGACCTACCTGGTCGGCGGCTCGGTGCGAGACCTCCTGCTCGGTCGGGACCCGGACGGCATGGACCTGGACCTCACCACCGACGCCCGCCCCGACGACATCGAGCGGGCCGTGCGGGGTTGGGCGGATGCGGTGTGGACCCAGGGCAAGCGCTTCGGGACCATCGGTTGCCGCAAGGCGGGCCGGGACATCGAGATCACCACCCATCGCGCCGAGGCCTACCGGCCCGACTCCCGCAAGCCCGACGTCACCTTCGCCGACGCCATCGAGGCCGACCTGTCCCGTCGCGACTTCACGGTGAACGCCATGGCGCTCCTCGTCCCCGCCGGGCCCCGGGCCGAGGAGCAGCCTGTGCTCATCGACCCCTTCGACGGGGCCGTGCACCTCGCGGCCAAGCGGCTCACGACACCGCTGTCGGCGGAGGAGTCCTTCAACGACGACCCGCTCCGCATGCTGCGGGCCGCCAGGTTCCTCGCCGGCTACGGGCTCGTCCCCGACGACGACCTGGTCGACGCCGTCCGCACCCTCCACGACCGGCTCGAGATCGTCTCGGCCGAGCGCATCCGCATCGAGCTCGACAAGCTGCTGGTGGTGGAGCGCCCCGGGACCGGGTTGTGGTTCCTGGTGACCACCGGCCTCGCCGACGAGTTCCTCCCCGAGCTGCCCGGCCTCGCCCTCGAGCAGGATCCAGTCCACTCCCACAAGGACGTGCTCGCGCACACCATCGCCGTCGTCGAGAACACGAGACCCGAGCGGATCGTGCGCCTCGCCGCCCTGTTCCACGACATCGGCAAGCCGAAGACCCGCTCCTTCGGGCCCCGGGGGAAGGTCATGTTCCACCACCACGAGGTGGTCGGCGCCCGCATGACCAGGGACCGCATGCAGCGCCTCCGGTACCCGACCGACGACATCGAGAAGGTCAGCCGGCTCGTCGAGCTCCACCTCCGGTTCCACACCTACAAGATGGGCTGGACCGACGCCGCCGTGCGCAGGTACGTCCGTGACGCCGGCGAGCTCCTCGGCGAGCTGAACGAGCTCACCAGGTGCGACTGCACGACCCGCAACAAGCGTCGGGCCGACGAGCTGTCCCGCCGCATGGACGCCCTCGAGGCCCGCATCGAGGAGCTCGAGGCGGAGGAGGAGGTCAAGGCGATCCGCCCCGACCTCGACGGCGCCGCCGTGATGGCCCACCTCGGCATCCCCCCGGGGCCTGAGGTGGGCAGGGCGCTCGCCTTCCTCCTCGAGCTCCGCCTCGACGAAGGCCCCCTCGGCCCCGAGCGGGCCACCGACCGCCTCGACGCCTGGTGGTCGGCTCGCACGGACTGAGCGTCGGCGCCAGGCAGGGGATCTGCTCAGGCGCCGGGGACCGGAGCCGGCTCCGTCAACCCGACCCCCACGTCGGCACCGGCGGTCCTGGCGAGGTGGGCGGGAGCCCGCGTGCGCAACACGGCCAGCGCAACCAGGCAGAGCACGGCGCCGACGGCGAAGGCGGACGGCTCGCCCCCCACGGCGACCACGACGCCGAGCACGAGTGCGCCAACGCCCTGGGAGAGGTCGAAGAAGATCGAGAACGTGGCCACCGCCGAGCTCCGCTCGGTGGCAGGTGCGGCATCGATGACGAGGACGTTGAGCGCCGGGAACAGCAGCGACGAACCGCCGGCGAAGACGACCGTGCCGGCGTAGAGCCCGAGCGGCACCTGCCACACCGCCATGACAGCCAGCCCCGCTGAGAGGCCGACGAGGGCGGCGGACGCCGTCCTCACCGGTCCGACGGCGTCGGGTATCCGGGCCCCGAAGATGCGCACGGCCAGGACGGTCCCTGCGTACAGCGCAAACACCCGTGACGAGCCGTCGAGGCCGATGTCGCCCACGTACAGGGGGACGAAGGTCGAGAACCCGGCGAAGCCGATGAGGGACAGGCCGAGGACGCTGCCGGGTACGAGGGCGGCCGGGTGCAGCAGGCGCCTCGGCCCGTGCGGAGCACCGACGTCCCCGACTGGTGTCCACCAGCCGAGCACGGCTGCCACGGCGCACGACGCCACTGCGACGGCCCACACGGAGGGGAAGCGGTCCTCGCCGAGCACCCACTCGCCGAGCGCAGGCCCGAGCGCCAGGCCGCCGTAGATGGCCACGGAGAAGTAGCTCGCCGCCTCACCCCGCCGGCTGTCGGGCGCCAGGTCCTGGATGGCCGTCGCCGCGCCCACGAACAGCGCAGCTTCGCCGATGCCGGTGACGAGGCGCATGGCGATGAGGAGGGGGAGGCTGGTGGCGAGCCCGTAGCCGGCGACCGAGACGCCGACGACGAGGGCGCCTCCGATCACGAGGACCCTCCGCCCACGTTGGTCGCCGATCCGGCCGATCCAGGGCCGCAGGAGGGCGGCCGCGAAGGAGAACGAGCCGATCGAGATGCCCACTGCGACGTCACCGCCTCTTAGCGGTCCCTCGACGTAGAGGGGCAGGACCGGCGCCAGGGTCCCGATGGCCACGAAGTAGGCGAGCGCAGCGCCCGTCACCAGCGCGAACGGAGCGCTGACGAGGCGGTCCCGCTCCGGCATGGTGCCAGTGTGGCGGTCCCGATGTCCTCCCCCACCCGCCCGCGGAGGCCCGGGTACGGGCGGCGGAGGACGGGGCGCTGGTGGGCTCGGGGCCCGACCGTCGGTAGAGGCGCAGGTCAGGACTGGTTTCGGACCAGCCGTCGTGGCGGTAGGGAACTGCGGGCGGAGGAAACACCTATGCCGAGGAGGCAACATGGTCAGGAACAAGCTTGCAGGTGCAGCGGTCGGAGCACTGCTCTTGGGTGGTGTGGCTGCCCCGAGCGCGTCGGCGCAGTCGGAGGACGACGCACCGCTCGACAACCCGATCACCGAGGACAGCAACGCCGATGACGAAGGCGGCTTCGACGACTGGGGGCTGCTCGGGCTCCTCGGCCTGCTCGGTCTCGCCGGGCTCGCCAAGAAGCGCAACGACGACGTGGTCGTGCGCCGTGACACCACCACCGGCACCGGGTCTTCCACCCAGCGCTGAGCCATGGTGCGACCCCTCCCCGGTGATCCGGGGAGGGGTCGTGTCGCGCCAGGGCAGCCGCTCGACCCGTCTCCCGGATGTCCTGCCTGGCTCAGATGCCCTGCTTGCGGGCTCGCATGACGAGCGTGCGGGGCACGAGGTCGAAGGCGGGTCGCCAGTGCTGGCTGCGGGGGGCGCCGACCAGTGGCTCGGGCTCCAGGACCGTGTCCACCCTGAAGTCGGCCCGTGACAACGAAGCGAAGAGGTCGCTGATCGTGTGGCGGTACTCGGTGAAGCGGGCGCCATCTCGCTCGACGCCGATCGGCGACCGGTCGAAGTACGAGCGCCGGATCCGCAGCTCCGGATCGGCCTCGTCGTCGATCATGTCGTAGGCGGGGTGGGGGAGGCTGAACACGAGCGGGTGCTCGGGCTTGAGCACCCGGTGGACCTGACGGAAGACCCGATCGAGGTCGTCCACGTAGCCGAAGGCGTAGGCGGAGAAGACGAGGTCCATCGTGTCGGCCCGGACGAACGCCAGGTCTGCGAGGTCGCCGCGGCGGAGCTCGACCTTGACGCCTTCGCGCTCGACGAGTCGTTTGGCGAACGCGAGCTGCTCGCCGGAGATGTCGACACCGATGGCGTTCGCCCCCTGTCGGGCGAAGGCGATGGCGCACTGCGCCCCGCCGCATCCGAGCTCGAGGACCCGCTTGCCGTCGACGTTGCCGCAGAGCCGGAGCTCGGCCTCGGTCGCGATGTCGGGGCCGTAGTGAGCGACCTCGGTCGGCAGCTTCGCCCCTGCCTGGTAGGCGGCGGCGTGGCGGTCCCAGGCGGCGGCGTTGTCGGTCGGCATCCGGTCAGTGTGGCGCAGGTCGACGAGGGCGGTGGGCGCAGCAGGCGGGGGGATGCGGAATGGCGGGGTGGTTCCGAGGGTTGACCCTGGTGCAAGTTGTTGCAGACGCAAAGACTTGGAGGAGCGACCATGAGCACCACGATCTCCAACCCGCCGTCCGTCGTCGTCGTGCCGGCGGCTCGCCGGTTCCACACCCGAGTCGGGTGGCTGGACTCGCACCACAGCTTCAGCTTCGGCCACCACCGGGACCCCGGCAACGTCGGCCACGGCATGCTGCTCGTGAACAACGATGACCGGGTCCGAGGCGGGACGGGCTTCGACACCCACCCGCACCGGGACATGGAGATCATCACGTGGGTGCTCGACGGCGCCCTCGAGCACAAGGACTCCGAGGCCAACCGGGGCATCCTCTACCCGGGCCTCGCGCAGCGGATGAGCGCCGGCACCGGCATCTGGCACTCCGAGATGAACAACAACGGGACGGAGGACGTGCACTTCGTCCAGATGTGGGTGCTGCCGGACACGGAGTCGGTCGACCCCGGCTACGAGCAGCTCGACATCAACGTCGAGCTCGACGGCGGTGGCCTCGTGCCCATCGCCTCGGGCAAGGGCCACGCCGCCGCCATCTCCCTCCGGCAGGCCAGCGCCGTGCTCTGGGGGGGTCGCCTGCAACCGGGCGAGCGGGTGGAGGTGCCCGATGCCGGACACGTCCACCTCTACCTCCCGCGGGGCTCCGCCGACCTCGACGACGGTCAGACCGCCTTGGAGGAGGGTGACGCCGTCCGCCTCACGGGCGCCGGGGAACGACCGCTGGTCGCCGGCCCCGGGGGCGCAGAGGTCCTCATCTGGGAGACGGCCTGACGTCGTTCGAGCTGTCGGTGGCCCACCCCGCTGGGGCCGGCCCCGTGGTGCGCTGCCGAGACGGGTGCTATGCCACGGTGCCGGCGGTGAAGTCCTCGCCCTTGGCGAAGGCCTCGACCATGCGGTGGGCGACGTCGTCGTGGTGCTGCACCGGCGGCGACTTCATGAAGTAGGCGCTCGCCCCCTCGACCGGACCGCCCATGCCCCGATCCTTGGCCAGCTTGGCGCAGCGGAGGGCGTCGATGATCACGCCGGCCGAGTTCGGCGAGTCCCACACCTCGAGCTTGAGCTCGACGTTCAGCGGGGCGTCACCGAAGTTGCGGCCCTCCAGGCGGATGTAGGCCCACTTGCGGTCGTCGAGCCACGGCACGTGGTCGGACGGGCCGATGTGGACGTCGCGGGCGTCGATGCCGTTGTCGAGCTGGCTCGTGACGGATTGCGTCTTGGAGATCTTCTTCGACTCCAGGCGCTCCCGCTCGAGCATGTTCTTGAAGTCCATGTTGCCGCCGACGTTCAGCTGGTAGGTGCGGTCGAGCACCATGCCGCGGTCCTCGAAGAGCCGGGCCAGCATCCGGTGGACGATCGTGGCGCCGACCTGGCTCTTGATGTCGTCGCCGACGATGGGCACGCCGGCGTCGACGAACTTCTGGGCCCACACCGGGTCGCTGGCGATGAACACCGGGATGGCGTTGACGAAGGCGACGCCGGTGTCCAGGCACGCCTGCGCGTACATCTTCTGCGCCTCCTCGGAGCCGACCGGGAGGTACGAGACGAGCACATCGGCACCCGAGTCACGGAGCGCCTCGGTCACGTCCACCGCCTCGAGCGGGCTCTCCTCGCACGTCGCCCGGTAGTACTTGCCGAAGCCGTCGAGGGTGGGGGCTCGGAGCACGGTCACGCCGAGGTGGCCCACGGGGCTGAACTTGATGGTGTTGTTCTGCCCGCTGAAGATCGCCTTGCTGGCGTCGATGCCGACCTTGGTGGCGTCGACGTCGAAGGCGCACACGAGCTCGATGTCGCTGATGTGGTAGCCGCCCAGGCTGACGTGCATGAGGCCGGGGACCTCGTCGTGCGGGTCGGCGTCCTTGTAGTACTCGAGACCCTGCAGGAGCGAGCTCGCGCAGTTGCCCATGCCGGCGATGGCCAGCTTGATGGTGCTCATCGGGAACCTCCGTTGGCCTGAACGGCCGTGTTTGTGCCGTCGATGCTCGACGGCGGGTGCGTGGGGAACGAGGGTGCGACCGGCGCAGGTGCGTCGACCGCGGTTGCAGGTGGGGCTGGGGTGACCGGGGACGAGTCACCGTCGCGATGCCGTGCGCGCTCGTCGTCGAGCAGCCGGTCGAGCCAGGCGATGTCACGCTCGGTCGACTCGCTGTCGTGCTCGAGGAGCGAGCGCACGTAGCGGTCGAGGCGGTCACCCTTGGCGCCGATGGTGCGGCGCCCCTCCCCGAGTCGCTCCACGAGCGTGGCCCGCCGGCGTTCGAGCAGCCGCAGCCGCGTCGCCTCATCGGTGAAGCGGCAGAAGGCGACCTTCACCGGGAAGCTGCGCTCGTCGTCTGCAGGGTCGGAGATCAGCTCGGTGAGGCGGACCTCGCCTGCCTCGGTGATCCCGTAGACCTTCTTGTTTCGCGGGCCGCGGGTGGCGACCCTGCGTGACCCACGGAAGGCTGCTGCCTCCCCGGCGAACGAGCCCGTCATCGGTGTGGTCGGCGTCACCACTCCCAGGTCACTGCTGACAGCCGCCACCGCGCCGTCGCGCTCGAGGCGGTTGAGGGCGGGATAGAGCGAGCCGAACGATACGGCCGAGCGGGCGCCGAGCACGTCTCGGAGGCGCTTCTTGAGCTCGTACCCGTGGAGCGCACCTTCCTTGAGCAGTCCGAGGACGGCGAGCTCGATCACGTCATGCAACCTATCGGGTCGATATATCGCTCACAACTTCCCGTTGACGTGTGCGGGCAGCATGGGGCCGAGGATGCGCTCGCTAGCCTCTGCTCGGTGACGTTCAGGGCCGATCGCTTGGGTGCCGGCCGCCCGGATGGCATCGGGTCGACACCGGGCGAGGTCGATTACCGCCTCGCCCGTCACCGCCTCCTCTCGGAGTACCGCAAGGGCCGCCTCGCCCGTCACGAGCTGTGTGATGCGCATCCCGAGCTCATGCGGGCGGCGCGCAACATCGGCGAGCAGACGGATCAGCGCTGCCCTGTGTGCGAGGAGGCCGACGTCGTCCTCGTCTCCTACGTCTTCGGGCCGCGCATGCCGCCGCAGGGCCGGTGCGTCACGACGAAGGCGGAGATGACGAAGCTCCGCCGCGGTGCGGCCGAGCTCGCCTGCTACGTGGTGGAGGTCTGCCCCGCCTGCTCCTGGAACCACCTGGCTCGCGTGTTCCTGGTGCAACCGATCAAGCCGCGCAAGGCCCGGTCCGCTCCCTCGGTGTAGCAGCGGCGACGACGGCACCGCCGCTCGGACAGTCACGCTCGCCCCCTCTCTCGGCGCCGGCCGCCCGAACGTCCGGGGGACGTCGCCGTCGTCAGCCTCCAGGACGGGTGAGGCGCCCGGCGGGGGGGAACGGTGCGCCCATGGCCGTCACCCGCCGTCGCATGCCGCACCCGCCCGCAGCCGTGCTCGCCCTCCTGGCGGACGGCCGCCGCTACGCCGACTGGGTGGTCGGCGCCAAGCGCATCCGGGCCGTGGACCCGACCTGGCCCGAGGTTGGCAGCCAGTTCCACCACACCGTCGGGGTGGGTCCGCTCTCCACGAGCGACTCCACCGAGGTGCTGTCGTTCGCCAGCCCCGATGGGCCCGTGGTGTTGAAGGCCCGGGCGTGGCCGACAGGATCTGCCAGGGTCACGATCACGGCCGAGCGGACGCCCGAGGGCAGCGAGGTCGTGATCGACGAGGTGCCCTTCGAAGGACCGGCGAAGTCGCTCCACAACCCGGTGCTCGACGGCCTCATCCACCTTCGCAACGTCGAGTCGCTGCGGCGCATGGAGCGCACGCTCGCTGCGGGTTGAGCCGGACCCGGACCGTCAGGCGTCCTGCCCGACCTCTTGGTGGGGGTAGTGGGTGCGACACGGACTGCACCAGCGCTCGACCTCGCCGAGGACCTTGATCTTCTCCTCGGTGTCCCACGCTGCGGGCGTCACGTACATCCGGTGCACGGGGGCCACGTCGGTGGCGTCACCCCCGCAGCTCTCGCACCGTTCGGTCGCCGGTCCCATGGCCCCGACGGTAGCTGGCCGACCCGGCCCAGCCGGGCGTGGGGAGCAGCGTGGTGGGTACGCTGGAGGTGCCGCCGGCAGCCTTCCTGGCGCTGGACGGTAGGAGGAAGGCCATGGGCCCGCGCCCGCGCATCACCGTTCCGTCCGTCCGCTCCCGCAAGGTCGTCGCGGGGGACCCGCCGCTCGTGATGGTCACGGCCTACGACGCCCCCGGGGCACGGATGGCCGACGAGGCAGGGGTCGACCTCCTGCTCGTCGGCGACTCCGTCGCCATGGTGGTGCTCGGGTACGACGACACGCTCAAGGTGACCGTGGACGACATCGCCCACCACACCGCTGCGGTGGCCCGCACCGCGCCCCGGGCGCTCGTCGTGGCCGACCTGCCCTGGCTCAGCTACCACGTGTCGGTCGAGGACACCGTGCGCAACGGGGCCGCCCTCGTCCGAGCCGGCGCCGCCGCCGTCAAGCTCGAGGGCGGCTCGAAGCGGGTGCCGATGGTGGCGGCGCTGGTGGCGGCGGAGATGCCCGTGATGGGCCACCTCGGCCTCACGCCCCAGTCGGTGCACGCCATGGGTGGGTTCAGGGTGCAGGGCAAGGAGGCGGGCGCAGCGCGCTCCCTCGTCGACGACGCCAGGGCGCTCGTCGACGCCGGGGTGTTCGCCATCGTGCTCGAGGGCGTGCCCGACGTCGTGGCCAGGATGGTCACCGAGGCGGTCCCGGTGCCGACCATCGGCATCGGCGCAGGTCGTCACTGCGACGGCCAGGTCCTCGTGCTCCACGACGTCCTCGGCCTCGAGGACCACATCGCACCGAAGTTCGTGCGCCGCTACGCCAGCCTGAAGGCTGACGGAACCGCTGCCCTCGCCGCCTTCGCCGACGACGTCCGCACCGGAGCGTTCCCCGACGAGTCCGAGACGTACCACCTGGCGCCCGAGGTGGCCGCCGAGCTGGGTCTCGAGCTCGAGGTTGCGCAGCACGGTGGGCTCGTCACCGACGGGTCCACCGATGTCGGCCGCCTGTACGGCGGTGCCACCATGTCTGCGTGACCGAGCCCTCCGCGGCCGCCCGGCAGCCTCCCGGCGCCGGTGACGCCGGCCGGTGGCGGAGGGTGGTCGGCGCAGTCCTGTCCCTCGGCGCGCTCGTCTCCCTGACCGGCTGCGGGGGTGGGGAAGAGGGTGCGGCGGAGGTGACGGTGCCGACCACGGCCCCGGCCGCCATGGCCGGCGCCGAACCGGCGATGTGCGCCGGACCGCCCGGTGGCGTCCGGCGTCCCCTCGACGGCTTCGGCGAGGTCGGGTTCCGGGTGGCAGGCAGGGACGGGTCGACCTTCGCCGGCTGCGCCCTCCTGGCCGATACCCCAGACGCACGCGCCCGGGGGCTGATGGGCCAGCGCGACCTCCGGGGCTACGACGCCATGGTCTTCCGCTTCGACGGACCCTCGACGGGCGCCTTCTACATGTTCGAGACCGTCCTCCCGCTATCCGTCGCCTACGTCGGGGCAGACGGTGCAGTCGTGTCCGTCGCCGACATGGACCCGTGCCAGGAGGAGGAGGCGTCGGCCTGCCCCACCTACGAGGCCGCCGGTGCCTACGTCCACGCCGTCGAGGTGGGCCAGGGCGACCTGCAGGACCTCGGGATCGAGCCTGGCGCCGTGGTGAGCTTCGACGATCGTCCTGCGTCGTGACCTCCTCACCTGAGGACCGCTTCGGCCACGAGCTGTACGACGACGAGACGCTGGCGGCGATCGATCGGTGGGAGCCGTCGCCTCCCCGGTCGCCACGGGCCACGATCAGCGGGTGGCGCAGGGGCAGCGCCTCAGGTGCGGTGGTCGGCGCCGCCCTGATCGGGCTGGGCGAGGCGCTCGAGGGCCGGGGACCCCGGGAGTGCCCGCCGATCGTCAAGGACGACCCCGGCGAGCCGCCCGAGCCCGGGGCGCTCGTCGACGTCGACTTCGACCCACGGTCCCCCAGGGCGACGACGGCACGCCTCCGTCTTCCCCAGGGCCGGGTCGACCGGGCGGCCGGGGTCTTCGACCGTGCGGAGGGGCCCGTCGACCCTGCCCCGGTGCCCACCCGGTCGGTGCGCTCGAGGCCGTCGGAGCCCGCCGGGGGCGGTGTCACACCCTCTCCCTAGGTTGTGGGTCCATGGGCCCCGGACGTACGCTGCACCGTTCCAACCAGCAGGCCCTGCTCCCGACCGTCGGGAGCCCCGTGCGCCAGTCGCCGGGTCCACAGGGAGGTGAAGGCTCGCTCATGCGGCCGTACGAAGCCATGTTCGTCCTCGACCCGGCGATGGAGGAGTCCGCCGTCCAGGCGGTCATCAACCGGAGCACCGCCCAGGTCGAGTCGTCCGGGGGCACCGTCAACCGGGTCGACAAGTGGGGCAAGCGCCGCCTTGCGTACGAGATCCAGAAGAAGCAGGAGGGCTACTACGTCCTCATGACGACCTCCGCAGAGCCCGCCACCATGGACGAGCTCGAGCGGAATCTGCGCCTCGCGGACGACGTGATCCGCCACAAGATCGTCAGGATCCCCGACAACGCCGGTGGGCGCACCCTGCCCCCGAGCGCCATCGAAGAGCTCATGGCCAGCGGACGTCGAGGCGACCGCGGTGAGCGGGGCGACCGAGGGGACCGCGGCGACCGCGGTGATCGGGGCGACCGTGACCGTGATCGGGACTGAGCACCGGAGGTACCTGGATGGCTGACAACACCGTGACCCTCGTGGGCAACGCGACTCGCGACCCCGAGCTGCGCTACACCGCCGGAGGCGCCGCCACGGCGAGCTTCGGCTTGGCGGTCAACCGCCGCTGGCAGAACCGCCAGACCCAGGAGTGGGAGGAGCAGGTCTCCTTCTTCAACGTGGTCGCCTGGCGCGAGATGGCTGAGAACATCGGCGAGACCATCACGAAGGGCACCCGGGTGGTGGTGACCGGGCGGCTGGAGCAGCGCTCGTGGGAGACCCCCCAGGGTGAGAAGCGCACGGTGGTCGAGGTGGTCGCCGACGAGATCGGGCCCAGCCTGCGCTGGGCCACCGCAACCGTGACCCGCAACGCCCCCCGGGGCGGCGGCGACGGCTCCTCCGGGGGCCCGAGCGGCGGCGCAGGCGGGGCCGCCCGACCTGCGCAGAACACCCCCCCTGCATACGACGACGAGGAGCCGTTCTAGATGGCACGCAAGGCAACATCGAGCCGCTCCGAGCGCAAGCCGAAGGACAACGGCAAGAAGATCAAGAAGAAGGTCTGCATCTTCTGCAAGAACAGCGTCGACTTCGTCGACTACAAGGACGTCAACCTGCTCCGCCGGTTCATGTCCGACCGCAGCAAGATCAAGGCCCGCCGCACCACCGGCAACTGCGCGCAGCACCAGAGCGACGTGGCCATGGCCATCAAGCTCTCCCGCGAGCTCGCCCTGCTGCCGTACGCCACCAAGGTCACGAGCAGCCGTGGCGGCGGTCGTGGCGGTGGCCGCGGTCGTGACCGCGAGGACGGCGCCCGCGGGCCCCGCGATCGTGACGACGCCCGCGGGCCCGAGGGCGAAGGTCGCACCGGACCGCCCCCGCCGCCGCCGCGCGGCCCCTCGAGCCCCGGTGAGGAGACCGCCCCTGGCATCACCCTCGACGGTGAGGCCGTGCGGGTCGGAGGTGAGGGCGCATGATGCAGGTCGTGCTCCGCACCGATGTCGCCGACCTCGGCAAGAAGGGCGACGTGATCGACGTCGCCGACGGCTACGCCCGCAACTACCTCGTCCCTCGTGGCCTGGCCATGAAGGCCGACAGGGGCGCCGCGCAGCAGGCGACGGTGATGCGCCGCTCACGCGACGTCAAGGACGCCCGGGAGCGGGGAGCGGCCGAGGAGGTCGCCACCAAGCTCGTGCCGCAGGTCATCAGGCTCACGTCGCGCGCCGGCGGTGAGGGCAAGCTCTTCGGTTCCATCACCACCACCGACGTGGCCGAGGCCGTGCTCGCCCAGACCGGCATCGAGCTCGACCGGCGCCGGCTCCACCTGGACGAGCCGATCCGTGCCGTCGGCACCCACCGGGTCACCGTGCGGCTCCACAGCGACGTCGAGTTCCCGGTCACGGTCGAGGTCAGCCCCTCCTGAGGGCTGCGCCTCCATGAGGTGGGCGCCCTTCGAGGGCGCCCCCCATGGGCACGTCCGAAGGTGCGCCCATCTGGAAAGGTGCGCCCATCTGGGAAGGTGCGCCCATCTGTGGAGGTGCGCCCATCTGTGGAGGTGCGCCCCCCATGTGCGCTCGCAGGATCCGCGCCGCGCGCCTCCGGGAGGCGCACGCTGGACGGGCGCGCCCAACGTGGGCTCCGCCATCCACACGGCGCATCCCTCGTCCACAGCGCAACTCACAGGGTTGCTCCCCTAGCGATCCCCAGGCACGAGAGGTGAAGGTGGTGGTCCCATGGCAGTGACTGAGACCCGGCCCCAGCTCCGTCCCTCGCCCGGGCGGGTGCCTCCCCACAACCTCGAGGCCGAGGAGTCGCTCCTCGGGGCCATGCTCCTCGGGGCGACGCCCATCACCGCGGCCGCCGAGGTCCGCATCACCGCCGCCGACTTCTACAAGCCTTCCCACGGCCACGTCTTCGAGGCGATCAGCCGCCTCTACGCCGCCGGTGAGCCGGCCGACATCGTCACCGTGGCCGACGAGCTGCGCCGCTCGGGCACGCTCGAGCTCATCGGCGGTCCCTCCGTCCTGCTCACCCTCCAGGCCCGCACCCCCGCCACCTCCAACGCCGCCCACTACGCCCGGATCGTCGAGGAGCACTCGCTGCTCCGCAAGCTGATCGGCGCCGCCGGCGAGATCGCAGAGCTGGGGTACTCGCTGCCCGACGACGTCGCAGTCGCTGTCGACGAGGCAGAGGCACTGATCTTCGGTGTCGCCCAGCACCGTGGCGCCGAGTCCCTCGCCCCCATCCGGGACCTGCTCGAGAAGAGCCTCAACCACCTCGAGGAGCTGTTCGAGAAGGGCGATGCGATCACCGGCCTGCCCACCGGCTACGACGACCTCGACGAGGTCCTGTCCGGCATGCAGCCGTCGAACCTCATCGTGGTGGGGGCCCGCCCGGCGATGGGGAAGTCGGCCTTCGCCCTCGGGATGGCCTCCCACGCCGCCCTGCAGGCCCGTCGTCCGGTGCTGTTCTTCAGCCTGGAGATGAGCCATCTCGACCTCACCACCCGCCTCATCGCATCTGAGGCCAGGGTCGACAGCGTCCGGATGCGCAACGGCCGTCTCACTGACGCCGACTGGCCGAAGATCAGCCACGCCATCGGGCGCCTGGCCGAAGCTCCGCTCTTCATCGACGACAACCCGCAGCTGACGATCATGGAGATCCGGGCGAAGTCGCGACGGCTGAAGGCGAAGGAGGGCGACCTCGGCCTCGTCGTCGTCGACTACCTGCAGCTGATGACCGGCCGGGGCAGCGCAGAGAACCGCCAGGTCGAGATCTCCGAGATCAGTCGCGGGCTCAAGGTCCTGGCCCGCGAGCTCGAGTGCCCCGTCGTGGCGCTCAGCCAGCTGTCCCGCCAGCTCGAGGCCAGGGCCGACAAGCGCCCGATGCTGTCCGACCTGCGCGAGTCCGGCGCCATCGAGCAGGACGCAGACGTCGTGATGTTCCTCTACCGGGACAGCGTCTACAACAAGGACTCGGCGGACGGTGGCGAGGCGGAGATCCTCGTGTCGAAGCACCGCTCTGGCCCCACCGCCATGGTCCGCCTGGCCTGGCTCGACAACTACACCCGCTTCGCCAACATGGCCCGAGGGTTCTGAGCCGGTGGGGGTTCCGAGGAGGGCCTCCGGCGCCGCTCGGCGGCGGCTGGGACGGGCGAGGCCGAGGTGCCTGGGAGGGTCACGGCCGTCGTCACGGGTATCGTCGGCGCCGTGTTCAACGTGATCCGTCCCCTCCTGCTCGCTGCCGAGGGCTCGGCCGGGAAGAACTTTGCCAGCTTCGACGTGCCGCTGTGGGCCTGGGCTGCCCTCATCGGGGTGATAACGACCATGCTCGTCGTCGATCTCCTCCTCGTGCACAAGACGGCGCACGTGATCACGATCAAGGAGGCGTCGATCGAGTCCGCCATCTGGATCTCGATCGGGCTCGCCTTCGGCCTCGTGATGCTGTTCTGGCACGGCGGACAGGCGGCGGGTGAGTACTACGCCGGCTTCCTGATCGAGAAGAGCCTCTCGATCGACAACGTCTTCGTGTGGGCCGTGATCTTCTCGTTCTTCGCGGTGCCCAGGCAGTTCCAGTTCCGGGTCCTGTTCTGGGGCATCTTCGGTGCGCTCGTGCTGCGCGCCATCTTCATCTTCGCCGGGGTCACGCTCATCGAGCGCTTCGAATGGGTCCTCTACATCTTCGGCGCATTCCTGCTGTACACGGCGGTCAAGATCGCCAAGCACGACGAGAGCCATGCCGTGGACTACAACAACAACATCGCCATGAAGGCGGTGCGCAAGCTGTTCCCGACCACTGACCGGTACGACGGGCAGAAGCTCTTCACGACAGAGAACGGCAAGCGCCTGGCCACCCCGCTGTTCGCCGTGCTCGTGCTCATCGAGGCCACCGATGTGGTGTTCGCCGTCGACTCGGTGCCGGCGATCCTGGCAGTGAGCCGGGAGCCGTTCATCGTGTTCGCATCCAACGCCTTCGCCATCCTGGGGTTGCGATCGCTCTACTTCCTCCTCGGGGGAATGCAGGGCAAGTTCCGATACCTCAACATCGGCCTGGGCGTGATCCTCGCATTCGTCGGCATCAAGATGCTCCTCATCGGCAAGCCCTTCGAGGTGCACCTGCCCACCCCGGTGTCGCTCAGTGTGATCTTCATCACCTTGGCCGTCGCCATTTTCGCGTCGCTCCAAGCCGATAAGCGCGACCGTGCGCGTGGGATCATCCCTCCCGGGGATCTGCCGGTGAGCGACGCCCGGGACGCCGATCAGCCGGGAGGGGTCGACCCCGACCGCACGACCAGCGGACGGGAGCAGTAGCGGCTCCGCCTGCGGGCGGGACGTGCCAGGATCGCAGGCATGGCAATCGACCTGGGACGCGTCGGCGTGTGGACCCACGCCCTCGACCAGCAGCCGATGGGACGGGCCCAGGAGGCAGTCGGCGAGCTGGAGGGCATGGGCTACGGAGCCGTGTGGATTCCCGAGTCGGTGGGCCGGGAGGCGATGAGCAGCGTCGCCCTGCTGCTCGCTGGCGGGGAGCGCATCGTGGTGGCGACCGGCATCGCCAACCTGTGGGCCCGCGACGCCATGTCCATGGCCGCCGGGCAGAAGACGATCCTGTCGGCCTACCCCGACCGATTCCTGCTCGGGATCGGCGTGAGCCACAAGACCGCCGTCGAGGGCCTGCGAGGCCAGACCTACGACAAGCCGCTGGCCACGATGCGCGCCTACCTGGACGCCATGGACGCGGCGTTGTTCTTCGCCGCTCCGCCGTCGAGCGAGCCGGTGCGGGTGCTGGCTGCGCTCGGCCCCAAGATGCTCGAGCTGGCGCGCGACCGTGCTGCCGGCGCCCACCCCTACTTCGTCCCCGTCGAGCACACTCCGGTCGCACGGGCCGCTCTCGGGCCGGACCGGCTGCTGGCGACGGAGCAAGCCGTTGTGCTCGAGACCGATCCCACGACGGCGCGCGACATCGGCCGATCCCACATGGCGCGATACCTCGAGCTGCCGAACTACACGAACAACCTCCGGCGCTTCGGCTACGGGGACGACGACCTGGTCGACGGCGGCAGCGACCGCCTCGTCGACGCCATCGTGGCCTGGGGCAGCCCTGACACCGTTGCCGACCGTGTCAAGGCCCACCTCGACGCGGGCGCCGACCACGTCTGCATCCAGGCCGTTGTGAAGGACCCCCGGGCCCTGCCCGTCCGCCAGTGGGCCGAGCTCGCCGGCGCCCTGGGTCTTGCCGCCTGAGGCCGGTCTCGACGCCGCTGCTGGAGGGCTCCGCTTCAGCCGCTGAGGAGGCTGGCTGCCGCCCAGACGGCTGCGAGAGCGCCGATCACCACGAAGGTGACGCTCCTGCCGACGGAGGCCTCGGCCAGGTCGCCCTCCTCCCGCTTGGCGGGGGGCCGGACCAGCGCGAGGCCGCTGCCCAGGGCCATGGCGGAGCCGAAGGCGAGCACGAGCAGGGGCAGCAGATCTTCACCGAGGAACATCGCACCTCACCCGATCCGGCTGCACGGGGCCACGGTAGCGAGGTACCCGCTCGACGCCCGACCTCGCCCGACTCGACCGCCGCACGTCCGGAGCGGGTGGGCCGCCGCCCCGGTCGCGCTGCGCGCTCAGCCGGCCTGTCGGGCCCCGACCTCCCTCGGTTGGGCCAGGCAGTGGGTGGTGGCGCGAGCGAGGTGGCGGTACCGGGCAGGATCGCAGGTCAGGACGATGATCTGGCAGCGCTCGGCGGCGGCCTCGAAGGCGGCCGCCATGAGCGCCAGCCTGCCGGGATCGGTGGAGCCGAGCACGTCGTCGAACACGACCGGCACGCCGCCGTTGGGGCTCACGATGGTGGCGGCGGCGAGGCGGGTGAGGACGCCGAGCTGCTCCCTCGCGCCCACGCTCAGCTCGCTCCAGGGGACCGGGTCGCCGCCGAGGACGCGGCGCGTGATCCGCAGCTCGTCGTCCAGCTCGACGGTGAAGCCGGGTCCGAAGACCAGTGCGCCGAGCTTCTCGAGCTCGGCCCGGAGGGGTGCTCCATAGGCGCGGGCCGCCTCGTCACGGTGGCGGGTGAGGGTGGCGAGCAGGAGGCTGGCGGCGGCGGCTCGCTCCTCGACGGAGGAGAGCTCGGCTGCGACGGCGGCGGCGAGACGTCGTGCGTCGGCCAGGCGGTCGTGCAGACCCCCCTCTCCCTGGAGCTCGAGGCGAGAGCGGATGCCCGCCAGGTCCTCCCGCAGCTCGGCCCGCGATCGCGCCAGACCGTCCCGCTCGGCCGCCGTCCGCTGCGCCGCCTGGACCGAGAGCTGCAGCTCGTCCCCATCCACCCCTGCGGCGGCAGTGCTCCACGCCTCGCCTGCAGCCCTCGCCTGGGCGGCGGCAGATCCGGCGGCGCCCAGCAGGGCGGTATCTGAGGTCGTAGCCCGGGCCGCTTCGAGCTCGGCCCCCAGGCCGGCAAGCGCACCGTGCGCTCCGGCCAGTTCGGCATGAGCCTGTTGCTGTGCCCGGACGGCGGTGCGAGCCGCGCGGCGGGCGGCCATCGCCTGGTCGGCCGTGCGGTCGGCGGTGCGGAAGGCGAGGCGCGACAGCCGGCAGGCCTCGTCCCACCGTGTGCGTGCCTCGTCGAGGGCCTCTTCGGTGGGGGCACGGTCCGGCGGGATCCCGCCACCGCCGGCCAGCAACGCGCGCGCCTCGTCCGCCAGGGCGACGAGCTCTTCCACCTCGCGACCTCCGAGGGCGGTGGCGAGTGCGGTGCGACCCGTCATGAGGGCGGCCACCAAGCCCCGACGCTCGTCCTCGATCGCCCTGGCGGCGCCGAGGTCCCGAACCCCGAGGACGTCGCACTGCTCCTGGAGCGAACGCTGAGCGGCGAGGTGGCGGGCGCCGAGCACACCGGCCGTCGCCCCTGCGGAGACGGTGATCCGGAGCTGCCCGGGCACGTCGAGCACCAGGCGGTCAGCCACGACGTGGTCGGTGCCGGATCGGACCCCGAGACGGTGGTCGTCACCGTCGATGCGCACGTCGAGGTCGTGCAGCGCCTCGAGGTGCACCGAGGGACGCGCTGCGGCGGCGGCGGCCTCGGCCTTGAGCGCCTCGTCATGGGCTGCCTGCACGGCGACGAGGGCGCGAGGTGACGATGGGTTGGCAGCGAGCGCCCCCTCGTCCCGGGTGACATCGGCCTGCAACCGTTCAGCGGTGGCGAGCAACGACTCGACCTCCGCCACCTGCGTGGCCACCTGGGCGGCGGCGGCGGCCCGGCGAAGGTCGGCGTGCGCAGCCTCCGCCGCAGCCACCGCTGCGCCGCTGGTCTCGGCCGCCTCGGCCGCCGAGGCCGCCACGGTCTTCGCCTCGGTCAGCGCCCTGGCCGTCACCTCGACGACGCTGAGGGCGTCGGCGAGGGCCGTACCCGCCTCGTCCGCCGCCGTCTTTGCGGCCTCCGCTCCCGCCACCAGCGCGGCCCGCCCCCCGGCGGCGCCTTCGGCGAGCGCGGCCTCGCTCACCGCAAGCCGGGCGCGCACCGCCAGACCCTCCACGGCGGCGTGTCGGTCCCGCAGCTCGGCAGCGGCGGTGGCGGCGACCGACGCTGCGAGGGTGGCGGCCTGCAGCTTCGGTGCCAGCTCAGCCGTCCGGCGCTCGAGATCGGCGCACCAGGTGACGTCGGCGTCGAGTGCCTCGACTGCTGCCTCGTGCGATGCCAGGGAGGTCGCTGCGTCGGCAGCGCGACGCCGGATGTCGAGCAGCGGTGCCTTCGGACGGCCGAGGGGGGTGGACCAGGAACCCGCTTCTGCTGCAACTCGCTGCAGCAGCTCGCCCTCGCCCGCGGTGCCGAGCGTGCCCCCCGCCGCCTCGTCGAGGGCAGCCACGAGGCTCGGGTGGTCCCGCAGGCCCGGCTGCGCGAGGGCGTTGCCCTGCGGGGCCGACAGCGCCCGCCACAGCTCGAGGTCGACGGTCTGGCCGAGCAGCTCCCGCACCCTGTCATGGGCGGCGCGGCCGGTGAGGACCTCGGGTCGGGGGCTCGTGACACGCAGCTGGGTCGAGCGGTCGCGGTGCCAGCGCTTTCGGTAGGTGAAGCGCAGCGCGCCTGCGCTGAGCTCGGCCTCGACCTCGGCCCCGGCGTCGTGGTGCAGCGGCTCGACCGCCATCACCCGCCTGTGGATCGAGTCGTCGCGGTAGTCGAGCAGGAGGTGGAGCGCCTCGGCCGCACTCGACTTGCCCGCCTCGTTGTCACCCTCGATGACGGTGACGCCGTGCTCGGCGAACGTGAGCTCGCACGACGCCACGCCGCGATAGCTCCGAAGGGTGAGCCGGTGCAGCCTCATGCCGCCCGTCCCGACGCCAGGCGGTGCAGGAGGGCGAGCGCATCAGCGGCAACCGCCCCGTCGTCGCCCCCGGACGCCACCGCTGACCGCAGCTCCTCACAGGTGCGCGCTGCGAAGCCCTGGAGGTCGAGCCGGCCGAGGTCGTCGTCAGACGGCACGACGACGAGGTCGGAGCGCTTGGCCCAGCGCTGGACGGAGGCGAGCAGCTGCGCCTGGTGGTCGAGCAGCTCGAGCAGGGCGGCGTGGTCGGCGAGCCCGAGGGTGCCGATCAAGGAGAGCCGCACGGCCGTCCGCTCCTTGGCCGGGAGGGCTTCGAACCAGAGACCCAGCCGTTCGACGTCAGCGGTGCCGGTGAGCGCAGCGCGGTGCTCCTCGAAGCGCCACGTGCCCACCTCGTGGGCGTTGACCTCGCAGGTGCCGGGGCCCAGCTCGACGACGAGGGCGAGGCCGGGGTCGACCTCGTCGAAGTCGGTGGGTTCGGGCGCCCCCGGGTACCAGACCCGCCCCGACGCGCCCACGTCGGTGCGGGAGTGGCGGTCGCCGAGGGCCACGAAGTCGATCCGCCCCTCGGCCAGCGCCGCCTCGGCGGGGCCGAGGGCGATCCTGGCCTGGTCGGTGCGGTCGGGGGAGAGGACGTCGACGGCACCGTGCCCGGCGAGGATGCGCAGCGTCCCGTCGGACGGCACGCCCGGCGTCGCGTCGGACGCCAGGTCGGCCAGCGCAGCCGCCACCAGGTCGCGGCCCGGGCGCTTGGAGTGCCAGGGCGCGCCGACGATGGCCACACCGGGGCCGACCTCGACCGGGTCGCCGCCCTCCAGGACGTGGACGTTGGTCGGCTGATGTGTGCGGAACGGTTCGGATCGGAAGATGGACGACGCGTCGAGCGGGTCGTGGTTGCCGGGCAGGAGGAAGACGGGCACCGGCACCGCCGCCATCGCCTCGAGGCTGCGGAGCACGATCTGACGAGACAGGTGGTTGCTCTCGAAGACGTCGCCGCAGACGATCACGAAGTCGCAGCGCTCGGCGGCGGCGAGGGCCCCGATGCGGCGGACGGCGTCGATGCGGGCTGCGGTGAAGCGGGCCTGGGCGTCGGCGTCGAGGAAGTGGCGGGCCATGCCGAGCTGCCAGTCGGCGGTGTGGACGAACCTGACCATCTCCCCCTCCTCTCCGACCGTCTGGACCTGGGGACGACGCTACGGAGGGGGTGTGACAGGGCCGGGGACCCCAGACCGCGATGGGCGGCGGTCGCCGCCGGGGATGCGCCACCCGAGCCGCTCGAGCGGCAGGAAGGCGGGGAGGCACACGAGGTGGGGCAGGAAGATGATCTTGATGCCGACGAAGGTCACGAGGTGGAACCCGGCGGCGAGGACCACGCCGGTGCGCTGGACCCGCCCGGTGCGCAACAGCAGCGGGGATGCGAGCTCGAGCAGGAGGATCGACGCCTGGAGGCCGACCAGCAACGCCGGGTGGTCCGTGAGCGCGTCGGCCAGGGCAGAGCCCCGGCGGGCGATCGAGCGGAGGAGGATCGACGACGACACCCACTCGGGTCCGATGTAGCGCAGCTTGGCGACGGCGCTGAGGGCGTAGGTCGCAACGACGGCCACCTGGATGCTGCGCAGCGCCCACCCTGCCGCCTCGGTGCCGTGGCGGTCGCGGGTGGCCGCCCGACCAACGGTGGGCAGAACGGCCAGGGCGACCAGGTAGGCGAAGCGGTCGTGGTCGACCTTGCCGTAGCCGAAGGCGACGAGCATCCACCACAGGTACAGCATGAAGACGGCTGCACCGGCGGCACGGGGCCACCGTCCGGTGGTCGCCAGCGCGGCCGACGCCAGCAGGCCGACGAGCAGCGCAGGGACGAGGACCGGCCCGGGGGCGGGGAGATCGACGAGGCGGCCGATGGCGAGGGGCCGGTGCAGGGCGGCGGGGACGTGGCCGTGCGCCCGCACCCACGACGTCGTCAGGAGGGCGTCGACGAACACGAAGGGATAGACGAGCAGCCGCAGCCAGGCGATCCGCGCCACCGGTGCCGGGGCGAACCACCACGCGCTGGCCCGCCCGGCAGCGGAGCGGGGAGCTGCGAGCACCTCCGCCTCCGTCATCCCGCCTCCCACTCCGACACGGTCCGCTCCCGCACCTCGTCAGACAACACGTTGTCCTCGAGGCGGCGCACACGCTCGCGCAGCTCGAGCGACACGAGCGGCGGGCGCTCGGGGTGGACCGACGAGTAGGCCCCGGCCACCGCTGCCAGCAGCGAGGGCTCGGCCTGGAGCCTGGGGAGCTGGCCCTCGAGCTCGGCGTGGCGCAGCCCGACATCCCCGGGCCGGATCGTGCGGACCCGCCCGGCGGCGTCGACGGCCTCGAGGGTCACGACCCGAACCCGCCCGCTCGGGTTGGCGCGGTTGGTGAACATCCGGAACGGGCCGAGCGGGAACCAGTCGTCGGTCCCCACGGCCGAACCGCACAGCAGCAGGGCACCGACGACCACCGTGGCGATCCCCCGCCGGCGTCTGGCCGCGGGACCCAGGGGCGAGCTGGCCACCGGGGGGTCGGGGGTCGCTCCGGCCCGGGGTCCCGCGACCATGGGTGACCCGTCGGCGCCAAGTGGCGCGACGTGAGCGGTGTGCGACCGGATCGACGGGCGCCGTGGACGACGCGCGCCGCCGGCTCGTTGCGGACCATCAGGCATCACCCGCCAGACTGGTCCACCCGAACCGGCTGGTGGCGCACCACCATGGTGGCGCCGTGCCCGCCGGGCGCCGGGCCCCCAGCCGGGGGTCGGGCCCGCAAACTGGAGGAACCATGAACCGATCCGAGCTCATCGAGGCCGTCGCCGAGCGCGCCGGCCTCGGAAAGTCCGATGTCGACGCCGTGCTGAAGGGCTTCCAGGACGTCGTCTCGTCCACCGTCGCCAAGGGCGAAGAGAAGATCACGATCCCCGGCTTCCTCAGCTTCGAGCAGGGCGCCCGCGCCGCCCGCACCGGCCGCAACCCCCAGACGGGTGAGGCGATCGAGGTGGCCGCGTCGAAGACGGTCAAGATCTCCGCCGGCTCCAAGCTGAAGGCCATCGCCGCCGGCAAGGAGGCCCCGCCCTCCTGAGGCCCGGTCGAGGCGGCACCCGGCGCATGCCCCGCCCCGGTCCACGTGGCCGGGGCGGGTCGCGTCCCGGCAGGGGTACCGTCCCGGTCAGTGTCCGCCCCCCCGCTGCACCGACGACCGGGCGGTGGCGCGGCGGCACTGCTCGTCGGCACCCTCCTCGTCCTCGCCGGCTGTGGGGCCGACGGGCCGCGCTTCGGCATGCCGGCGCCGGTCTCGAAGGACGGGGAGGAGGTGCTCGGGCTGTGGCGGGGTGCGGTCGTGGTCGCCTTCGTCGTCGGCGCCCTGGTGTGGGGGCTCGTCGTGTGGGCCGCCGTGCGCTACCGCCGTCACAACGACGATCTGCCGAGCCAGAGCCCGGACAACATCCCGATCGAGATCACCTACACGGTGATCCCCCTGGTGGTCGTGGCCGTGCTCTTCGGCTTCACCTACGTGACCCAAGATCGGGTGACGGCGCTCTCGCCCGACCCCGACGTCGTGGTCGAGGTCACCGCGTTCCAGTGGTCGTGGCGCTTCTCGTACCCGGAGGAGGGGGTCGAGGTCGTCAGCGATGGCAACACCCCGCCCCGCCTCGTCGTTCCCGTCGGGGCCACGGTCCGCTTCGACCTCGAGACGGCGGACGTGGTGCACAACTTCTGGGTGCCAGAGCTCCTGACCAAGCGCGACATCATCCCCGACGTGGAGAACGCCATCGACGTCGAGGTGACCCGGGCCGGATCGTGGACGGGTCGCTGCGCCGAGTTCTGCGGCCTCGAGCACTACGCCATGATCTTCACCTTCGAGGCGGCCGAGCCCGCGGGCTACGAGGCCTGGCTGGAGGAACGACGCCAAGCCGGTGACGTCGTCCCCGAGGTGTCGTCGGCCGACGCCGGGGACGTGTCCGACGGGGCCGGCGCCGAGGAGGGCGCATGAGGGAGGAGGGCGCATGACCGCGCTGCTCGACCCGCCCTCGGGGGCGCCGGCGCCGCCACCTGCGCCGCACGGCGCGCCGCGGGCCACGGGCGTCCTCGCCTTCCTCACCACCACCGACCACAAGCGGATCGGTCTCGCCTACCTCGTCACCTCGTTCGCCTTCTTCCTGGTCGGCGGCGCCCTGGCGATGGTGATCCGGGCCGAGCTCGTGGAGCCCGGCCTGCAGGTGACGTCGGCGAACCAGTACAACCAGCTCTTCACGATGCACGGGACGATCATGATGTTCCTGTTCATCGGGCCCTTCGCCTTCGGCCTCGCCAACTACCTGGTGCCGTTGCACATCGGAGCGGCCGACATGTCGTTCCCCCGGCTCAACGCGCTCAGCTACTGGCTCTACCTCGGCGGCGGCCTGACCCTCATCGCCGGGTTCTTGACCTCCGACGGGCCGGCGGCCACGGGCTGGACCCTCTACCCGCCGCTCAGTCAGGGGGCCTACAGCCCCAACATCGGCACCGACCTCGTCCTCCTCGGCCTCGCGCTCACCGGCTTCTCCGGGATCTTCACGGCCGTCAACGTGGTCACCACCGTCTTCACCCTGCGGGCCCCCGGCATGACGATGTTCCGGCTGCCGGTGTTCACCTGGAACATGGTGGTGACGAGCCTGCTCGTGCTGATGGCGTTCCCGATCCTCACGGCCGCCTCCGCCATGCTCTTCGTCGACCGGAACCTCGGTGGGCACATCTTCGACCCGTCCCGGGGCGGCTCGGCCATCCTGTGGCAGCACCTCTTCTGGTTCTTCGGGCACCCCGAGGTCTACATCGTCGCCCTCCCCTACTTCGGCGTGATCACCGAGGTCATCCCGGTCTTCTCGTGGCGGCCGGTCTTCGGGTACAAGGGCATCGTCTTCGCCACCCTCGCCATCGCCGCCCTGTCGGTGGGGGTGTGGGCGCACCACATGTTCGCGACCGGCGCCGTGCTGCTGCCGTTCTTCAGCGGGCTGTCCTTCCTCATCGCCGTCCCCACCGGGGTCAAGTTCTTCAACTGGATCGGGACGATGTGGTCGGGCCGCCTCACCTTCCAGACGCCGATGCTGTTCGCCATGGGCTTCCTCGTGACCTTCCTGCTCGGGGGGCTGACGGGTGTGCTGCTCGCCTCACCTCCCCTCGACTTCCAGCTCCACGACACGTACTTCGTGGTCGCCCACATGCACTACGTGCTGTTCGGGGGATCGGTCTTCGGGGTGTTCGCGGCGATCTACCTGTGGTTCCCGAAGATGACGGGCCGGCTGCTCTCCGAGGGGCTAGGGAAGCTGCACTTCGTCACGGTCTTCGTGGGGTTCCACCTCACCTTCTTCGTGCAGCACCTCCTCGGGATGCAGGGCATGCCGAGGCGGATCGCCGACTACCGCGAGGCCGACGGCTTCACCACCTTGAACGCGCTCTCGAGCGCCGGTGCGTTCCTGACCGGCATCTCCACGCTGTTCCTGCTGTGGAACGTCGTCCGGGCGCTGCGCAAGGGGGAGCCTGCCGGCGACGACCCGTGGGGCGGCCACACCCTCGAGTGGGCCACCACCTCGCCACCGCCGCCGCAGAACTTCGACCGCCCCCTCCCGCCGATCCGTTCGAACCGACCCGTCTTCGACGAACGCCACGGGATCTGGTCCTCCGACCGGGAGACGGCCGAGGCGGCGGGAGAGACCCCGGTGGTGCGATGAGGGCCCGCCCCGCCTCGGGGTGGCCCCCTCGTGGCGGTGGGTCGTGACCCGGGACGACGGCCGGCCGGAGGGGGCGGGCGGACGCATCGAGGCCGGCATCTTCCTCGGCATCGGCGCCTTCGTCTTCGTGCTGTGCGTGGTCTACACGGTGACCTCGGACGAGGAGGCGGGCGCCACCATGCTCCTGCTCACCGCCGGCCTCGGCGCCCTGGCCGGGGGGTACCTGCTCCGCCAGTCCCGGCGGGCACCGGATCCAGCCAGGGTCGGGGGCAACCGGCAGGTGCCCGAGGAGGCGTACCTCCCGCATGCCAGCATCTGGCCGCTCGGCATCGGCACCGGGTGCGTCGTCATGGCGAACGGCCTCGCACTCGGAGCGTGGGCGCTGGTTCCGGGGGCGCTGCTCACGGCGGCCTCCACCCTCGGCTACGCCCGCCAGTCCCGCCACCGCGACTGATCCGGGACCACCGGACCGCACGTGCCTGCCGCCTGACGGCGCCTGCGGCGCGGCAGCTTGAGGTGGCGGTGGAGGTGGTGCACGATCGGGCCGTGCGACCATCCCGGCTCCGTGTCGTCGTTGCCCTCGCCGGCGTGCTCCTGCTCGGCCTCCTGGCCGTCGTGATCTTCTCCGGTGAGCCCACCAACCGCACCCTCACGATCGAGGGCAGCGACGGTCCCCGCAAGGTGTGCGCGTCATCGCAATCGGTCGTCGGCGACGACGCCGTCGAGCTCGGGGGTGCCTTCGTGGCCGGTCCGCAGTGGTTGGAGGCCGAGGAGCGCGTGACGCAGGCGCCGCTGGTCGCCCCGGATGTGGGGGTGACGCTCCCCGAGTTCCAGGTGACGTTCGTGGCGGAGGACGGGAGCGTGATCAGCCAGCAGCGAGGCGGCAGCGAGCCCATCGCATCCCCGGCACCGTGGAGCGCTGCCCTCGTGGAGAAGACCGACGAGCAGTGGGAGCTCACGAGCGTCACCGCTGAGGAGGGCTGTTGAACCGAGCGCCGGCGAGCACCTCCATGCGGATCGCGTCACAGATCTCGATATCGGCGTCGAGGAGGTGATCCACCTCGACGCAGACAGGGCTCCCGGTGTCGCGGAGGAACTCGACCCACGCCGAGGTGTCGATGAAGATCACCCGGTTCGGGTCGCCCGCATCTCGCCGAGGTCCCCGTCCCAACCCGAGCCGCGCAGCTGCCTCGCCTGCTCCACGTCGAGGACCTCCCCGACGACGAGCCGGAGAGCGAGGTTGACGGCGTCCCGCTTCGATCGGAGGTGGGAGCGGTCCATCACTTGCCGGCACGCCTCGTCGTCGATGTCGATGTTGGTGCGAGACAGAAACCAACGAGACGCCGACAGGTCTGGCGGGCGGATCCAGAACGCTATTTCGGTACCGGGTTCGCATCGGCGCAGCGAACGATCTCGGTCCGCATGCCGTCCGCCTGAGAACGCCTGAACGCACGTGCCGGGTCGCGACGTCAATGGCTGTGGCAGCCGGCGCCTCAGCGGCTGAGGGGCTCGTGCGTGCCCTCGGCCAGGGTCTCCTCGTCCGGCGCGACCTCTCGCCGGTGTTCCTCGCCGGTTCCAGGTGAGGGTGGGGCGACGGCGGCGGCCTGGTCGGTGGCGCCCGGCTGGTCCCGCAGCGCCAGCTCCTTGCACAGGCGGAACGAGAGCCAGGCCGACGCAGCGGGCAGGACGAAGAGCAGGACCCGCAGGGCCCGGAACAAGAAGTTGATCGACGTCCCGAACGTGATGGCAATCACGTCGCTCGCCCCCGCGAAGAACAGGACCGAGTAGAAGGTGAGCGTCGCCACCCCGAAGGCCGTGCGCAGCGGCCGGTCACGCGGCCGGTCCAGCAGGTGGTGCTCGTCCCGGTCACGGGTGAAGCGGGCCTCGAGCCAGGGCCACAGGGTGAGCAGGGTGAAGGTGATCCCCGGCATCAGGACCCCGGGGAAGAACGGGTTGGGCACCTCGTAGCCGAAGGCCCGGATCTCCCAGCTCGGCATGAGCCTGAGGGCCCCGTCGAGCCAGCCTATGTACCAGTCGGGTTGGGAGGCGGCGCTCACGTCGGCCGGGCGGTACGGGCCGTAGAGCCAGATCGGGTTGATCTGGGCGAGGCCGGCCATGAGGGCGAGCACGGCGGCCGTGAGGAAGAACATGCCGAGTGCCTTGGCCAGGTACGTGGGCCACACCCGCTCGCCCACCACGTTGCGCTCCGTGCGGCCGGGACCGCCGAACTGGGTGTGCCGAGCCGTGATCAGGAGGAACAGGTGCACGGCGAGCATCCCGAGCAGGAGCGCAGGCACGAGCAGGATGTGGATCACGTAGAGGCGACCGATGATCGCCGGCCCGGGGAACTCGCCGCCGAAGAGCAGCGACGCCAGCCACGTGCCGCCGACGGGGATCGACAGCACGATGTTGTAGGCGATGCGCAGCCCGGTCCCCGAGAGCTGGTCGTCGACGAGGGAGTAGCCGGCGAAGCCGTTCACGATGGCGAGGATCATCATGAGCACCCCCACCACCCAGTTGAGCTCGCGTGGCCGGCGGAAGGCACCGGTGAAGAACACCCGGCAGAGGTGCACCACCGTCGACGCCACGAACACCAGGGCCGCCCAGTGGTGCATCTGGCGCATGACGAGGCCGGCGCGCACGTCGAAGCTGATGTCGAGGGCGCTGGCGTAGGCCCGCGACACCTCGATCCCCTGGAGGGGGACGTAGCTCCCGCGGTAGACGATCTCCTCGATGCTGGGCTCGAAGAAGAAGGTGAGCCACGTCCCGGTGACGAGGACGATCACGAAGCTCCACATGGCGATCTCACCGATGAGGAACGACCAGTGGTCGGGGAACACCTTGTCGAGCGCCTTGCGGGCGAAGCCGGCGGCCCCGACGCGGGCGTCCAGCCACCGGGCGGTCCTGCGGGCGAGCGGCGTGCCCCTGGGCGGGCGGACGCCGTTCACGCTTCCTCCTCGGGGACGTCGTCTCGTCGCTCGTCGGCCCGGTCGTCGACGTTGCCGCGGTCCCAGAAGCCGCCACCGACGGGGTCGGAGAAGTCGCCGGTGGCCACGAGGTACCCGGCCCCGTCGAGCGCCAGGGGGAGCTGGGGGAGGGGCCGCGCGGCAGGACCGAAGACGGGCTCGGCGCTCTGGAGGACGTCGAAGGTCGACTGGTGGCACGGGCACAGCAGGAGCTTGAGATCCTGCTGGTAGAGGCCCACCGGGCAGCCGGTGTGGGTGCAGAGCTTCGAGAAGGCGACGATGCCGTCGACCGTCCAGTCCTCCCGCCCCTCCCGTGGCTCGAACCGCTCCTGGCCGTCCTGGTCGAGGCGCAGGAGGAGCGTCGGTGACTGGGCATCGCGGATGGCGCCGGCCGGGAACACCGTGAGCAGGGCGCCCGGCTCGAGGTCGTCGGGTCGGATGGCCTCACCCTCCTCGGTGACGAGCCGCACGCCTCCCGCCTGGTACGGGGTCTGCTTCAGGCCCCGCCCCGGCCGCGGGCCGAGTGAGCGGAGGGGGAACAGCGCAGCGAGGGCGAGGGTGGCGAGGGCCCCGAGACCCAGCCTGACCAGCAGCGTGCGCCGGCCGAGGTTGTCGCCGCCCGCCTCGTAGGTGGTGGTGAACGCCGCCACCTGCTCCTCGGTCGAGGCCAGGGTGGGCCGCTCCTCGGTCACCTCGTCGTCGGGCATGAAGCGCTGCGCCCACACCACCGCGCCCACGCCGATGCCACCGAGCGCGAGCCCGAGGAAGATCCCCTCGAGCTGGGTCTGGCCCCCGAGGGTGTAGACGACCGTCAGGCCGAGCGACCCGGCGATGGCCACCACGAAGGCGGCGATGGCCGGCCGCTCCGAGGTGGGTCTCGGTCGCCGCTCCCCGCTCATGTCGCCTCCGCCACGGGCGCCGGGGGCTCGTCGGCCTGCTCGGCTCGTCGGCGGCCGACCCAGAGGGCGGCGAGGAGGGTGCCGCCCGTCCCGATGATGATGGCGACGAAGCCCTCGGGGATCGGGCCGGTTCGTCCGAGGGAGAGCCCACCGGGGTCGTCGACCGTGTCGAGGTTCTTCACGTACGTGGCGATGGCGTCGCGGTCTTCGTCGCTGAGCTGTTCGAAGACCGGCATCTGACCGGGGCCGACGAGCATCGCCTCCACGAGCTGCACCGGCGTGGCAGGGACGAGGGTCGGGGCGTTGTTGCCGTAGCTGAGGGCGCCTCCGGCCCCGGCTGCCTGGTGGCAGGCGGCGCAGTTGGTGCGGTACAGCTCGCCGCCGTCCTGCAGGTCGGCCGCCTCGAGGTCGACGTCGGGGATCCCGGGACCGTCCCCGAGGGAGGCGACGTAGGCGACGAGCGCCTCGATCTGGGCGGGCGGGTACGCCGGCTCCTTGCGCTTGGCCTGGCCCTCGCCGGCCTGCGGCATGCGCCCCGACGTCAGGTAGAAGTGGGCCGAAGCCGCTCCGGCGTCGATCAGGACCGGGCCGCGGTCTCCGCCCACCCCGGCGACGCCGTGGCAGCTGACGCAGCCGATCTCGTAGAGCTCCTGGCCCGCAGCGATCGTCTCGGGGTCGTCCAGCGCACCCACGTCGATGGTGTAACCGAGCGGGTCCTCGGCGGTCTCCCCGAGTCGGTCCTCCTCGCCGAGGCCGCCCGCCCCGCTCCCGCCCTGGGCTCCCGCCTGGCCGACCGACAGGGCCCAGCAGCCGGCGGCCACGGCCAGGGCGGCCGGCAACGCCACGAGGCGCTCGATCGCCGGGCGGCGCCTCGAGGCAACGGGCCTCACGACAGCAGGTAGACGGTGGCGAACATGGCGACCCAGACGACGTCGACGAAGTGCCAGTAGTAGGCGGTGACGGTCATGGCCTCGCCCAGGGGGGCCCGGCTGTTGCGGCCGACGCCGACGCCGACCACCGCCAGCATGAGGACGAGACCGCCGAGCACGTGGAGCCCGTGGAAGCCGGTGAGGACGTAGAACATCGACCCGTAGGCGTGGGTCGAGATCGAGAAGTCGAGCTCGGCGTACTCGAGGGCCTGGTTGCCGAGGAAGGCGGCTCCGAGCCCGACCGTGAGCAGCACCCACCGCACGGTCGCCCGCTGGTCCCCGGCGTGGGCCGCCCGCTCACCGGCGTGCAGGGTGAAGCTCGAGGCCACGAGGGCGGCGGTGGCGAGGGCGGTACGGCCGACGGACAGCTCGACGCCCTCCGGCGGCCACACCTCGTTGACCGCCCGGAGGCCGAACCAGGCGGCGAAGAGACCGGCGAAGAACATGAGCTCGGAGCCGAGCCACACGACGACCCCGACGCCGAGCATGTCGGGGCGCCTCGCTTCGACGGCGGCGTCGGCGACCACCTCCCCGTCCTACCACCCCCGCCGGGCGGAGGACCGACCGGGGGGTGCGGGCCTGCCTCGCTACCGTGCCCGCGGTGCCCCCCGAGCCGTCGCTGCGGTCGCTGCTCGTCCCGGCAGGCGTCGACCTCGTCGGCCTGGTCCTCGTGTTCGCACTCGGCCTCGGGTACGCAGTGGGTGTCCGGCGCTTGAGCGGTCGGGGGCGGCGGTGGCCGCCGGGGCGCAGCGCAGCCTTCGCCGCCGGGATCGCAGCGATCGCCCTGGCCACCCAGTCAGGTCTGGCGCGCTACGACGGCGTGCTCTTCAGCGTCCACAGCGCCCAGCACGTGCTGCTCGGCATGGTGGCCCCTGCCCTCCTCGCCCTCGGCGCACCCGTGACCCTGGCGCTCCAGGCCGGTGCCCGGCCGACGCAGCAGGTGCTCCTCCGGGTGCTGCACCGCCCCATCGTGAGGATCCTGGCCCACCCGGTGGTGGCGTGGCTCCTGTTCGGGGGGACGCTGGTCGCCCTCTACGCAGGGCCGCTGCTCGAGCTCTCCCTGCGCCACGAGCTCGTGCACGGGATCGTCCACGTCCACTTCCTCGCAGCCGGCGCGCTCTTCTGCTGGACCGCCATCGGCGCCGACCCGAGCCCGCACCGGCTGCACCCGGGAGCCCGCGTCGGCTTCGTCTTCCTCGCGGTCCCGGTGCACGCCATCGTCGGGGTCAGCCTCCTCTCCACCACCTCGCTCCTCGCCGGCGGCTTCTACGCCGAGGTGCCGCCGCCGTGGCTCGGGGACGTGCTCGCCGACCAGCGCCTGGGTTCCGGCGTCCTGTGGGCCGCCGGTGAGCTCTTCGGCCTCGCCCTGACGGGTGTCGCCCTGGCGAGGTGGATGAGAGCGGAGGAGCGAGCTGGTCGCCGGGCCGACGTGGCGCTCGACGCGGCGGGCCGGTCAGCCTCCCTCTGAGGCGCGGCCGGCGGAGGAGCGAGCCCGCTGCCTGCCTGCCTCTCGGTCTGGCGCGGTTGCCGGCCGGACGCTGCTCCGTATCCTGAGACCGCGCTCCGCCGGTTCGCCCTCATCTCCGCCCTGCGCTCGACCGATACAGGTCGAGGGGGCCACCCTCCGGTCGCCGACCCGGCGAAGCCGCCGTCACGTCGGTGCGCTGGCGCAGGCGCCCCGCAGCGACCTGCTCTTGCCCACGCCCACCCCTCGACCACCTCGGCCGACAGATCGGACATCCATGACCACCCTGCACCAGAGCGCCGGCATCGAGCACTGGACGGCCAAGCTGGAGGACGCCCCGTCCGTCCTGCAGCTCCCAGCCGACCGGGCACGCCCGTCGGACCTCGGCGCTGCGGTGGCCTCGGTGCACATCCCGCTCGTGCCCGCCCTCGTGGCCGCGGTCGAGGCCATGGCAGCGACGTCCGAGGCCACCGCCGACGAGGTCGTCCTCGCCGGTCTGGTCGTCCTGCTGCACCGCTACTCCGACCAGGACGACGTCGTCGTCGGCTGCACCGGCCTCGGCGACGTCGGGGCTGAGGCGGATCTGGTCATCACCAGGATCTCGCTGCCGCCTGGCACCTCCTTCGCCACGGTCCTCGCTGCCACCACGGACGAGCTCAGGGCGGGCGCAGCGGCGGGAGCCGTGCGCCTCGACGAGCTCATCGCCGTGCTCGGGGCCGAACCGGGACGGGGCAAGCACCCGTTCTTCCAGGTCGAGCTCCAGGTCGGTGACGGACATCGCCCGTCACCAGGAGGTCTCGCTCCCTGTGACATCGTGCTCCACTCCCCGGGGGGCGGGGATGTCCGGCGGCTCCGGTTCGACTACAGCCCGTCGCTCTTCGACGAGCGCCGGATCGTGGCCATGGCCGAGCACCTCGTCGTGCTGCTCGGATCGGCGCTCGACGCGCCCGCCCGGCCTGTCGTCGAGCTCGACCTCCTCACCGAGGCCGATCGGGACCAGCTGCGCCGGTGGAACGACACGGGCCACGACCACGACCCCACCAGGCCGATCGCCTCGCTGTTCGCAGCGCAGGTGGCGCAGACGCCGGACGCGGTGGCCCTCGAGCACGGCGACGCCCGCCTCACCTACGCCGAGCTGGACGAGGCGGCCGACCACCTGGCACGAGCTCTTCGGGACCGTGGCGTCGGTCCCGACACGACGGTGGCGATCGGCATGGAGCGCTCCGTCGAGCAGGTGACCGCCGTCCTCGCCGTGTTGAAGGCAGGCGGCGCCTACGTGCCGATCGACCTCGCCTACCCGGAGGCCCGTCGCACGTACATGCTTGAGAGCTCGGGTTCCCGCCTCCTCCTCGTCGCCGAGCCGAGCGAGGACGTCGCCGCCGGTGCGGCGGTCGACGTCGTGTCGACGAGGGAGCTGGCCGGCGCCCACGCCGGCGGAGGGTCAGGGCTCGAGCCGCCGGCGACCACCGGCGAGGACCTCGGCTACGTCATCTACACCTCCGGCTCGACCGGCCTGCCGAAGGGTGTCGCCCTGCCCCAGCGCGCCCTCACGAACCTCGTCGAGTGGCAGCTCCGACGCCCGGGCTTCGCCTCAGGCGCCCGCACGTTGCAGTTCTCGTCCCTCAGCTTCGACGTGTCGTTCCAGGAGCTGCTCACCACCTGGTGCTCGGGCGGGGCCCTCGTGCTCATCGACGACGCCGTGCGGCGGGATCCCCGAGGGCTGCTCGACCACATCGTCAGGAACCGGGTCGAGCGGATCTTCCTCCCGTTCGTGGCGCTGCGCGGCCTGGCCGACGCCGCCCTGGCCGGCGGCACGTTCCCGACGAGCCTGCGCGAGGTCTACACCGCAGGTGAGCAGCTCCAGGTCGACGACACCATCCGCGCCTTCTTCGAGGCGCTTCCCGACGCCACGCTGGAGAACCAGTACGGACCCTCGGAGTCGCACGTCGTGACGGCCCACCCCGTGACCGGGCCCCCGTCATCGTGGCCGGCGCTGCCGTCGATCGGCTCGCCCGTCGACAACACCGTCGTCCACATCCTCGACCGTGTGGGTGGGCAATGCCCGCCGGGGGTGCCGGGCGAGCTGCACATCGGCGGCGTCTGCCTGGCCCGTGGCTACCTCGGTCAACCCGAGCGCACCGCCGAGCGCTTCGTCGCCCACCCGCTCGCACGTGACGGCGGGCGCCTGTACCGCACGGGCGACCGGGCCCGTTGGGCGCCTGACGGGACGATCGAGTTCCTGGGCCGGGCGGACGACCAGGTGAAGCTCCGGGGCTTCCGCATCGAGCCAGGAGAGGTCGGCGCCGTCCTGTCCAGCTTCCCCGGCGTCCGCCAGTGCGTCGCAACGGTGGTCGACGTCGGGGGCCTCGGCCCGCGCCTTGCTGCCTACGTCGTGCCTGCGGAGGGGGTCAGCGTCGACGTGGGTGCGCTGCACCGCTTCGCCCGGGACCGGCTCCCCGACTACATGGTGCCGTCGCACGTCACCACCCTCGACGCCCTGCCCCTCACCCCGAGCGGCAAGGTCGACCTCTTGGGCCTGCCGACCCCGGCCTTCGACCGGGCGATCCTGAGCGCCGCCCACGTGTCGCCCGTCAGCCCGGAGGAGCGGGCGCTGGCCGGGATGTGGGTCCAGCTGCTCGGTGTCGAGGGCATCGGCGTCGACGACGACTTCTTCGAGCTCGGTGGGGACTCGCTCATGGCGGTGGAGCTCTTCGCCATGATCAAGGCGCACTTCGGTCAGGAGCTCCCGCTCGGGGCGCTGGCCCGGCAGCCGACCATCGCCGGGCTGGCGGGGGCCCTGGAGCCGGGTTCGGAGGAGCGGTGGGACTCCCTCGTGCCCTTGCGCGCCGGGGGGACGGCGGTGCCGCTGTTCTGCGTCCACGGGGGATCGGGCAACGTGACCTCGTTCCCGAACCTCGCCGACGAGCTGCCCGACGACCAACCGGTCTACGCGCTCCAGTGGGACGGGCTGGACGGGCGGCGCGGCTCGCGCACCATCCCGGCGATGGCCAGGACCTACCTCGAGGCTGTGCGAGAGGTGCAGCCGAAGGGCCCCTACCGCCTCGCCGGCCAGTGCGTCGGCGGCCTCATCGCTCGGGAGATGGCAACGGTCCTCGAGCGGGCCGGCGAGGACGTCGAGCTCCTGGTGATGTACGACTCGCCGAACGTGTTCTCGCGGCACCACGTCGTCCGGGAGCGGCTGCCTCTGCTCCCGGCCGGCCTCCGGACGCTGCAGAACCGGGCGTTCGGCGTCGCGCTGCTCGCCCTCGACATCGTGAAGGGTCGCAACGAGGTCGAGCGTGCTCCCGCCATAAAGCTCCGTTCGGCGCTGCGCCGACGGGTGCCCCAGGAGCACCGAGAGCTGTACGGCGCCCTCGTGATGTCGTCGGCCACCTGGGGCTATCGGATCCGGCGCCTCGACATCCCGACGCTGCTCATCCACACCGGTCGCAGCAACGCAGGCGAGGTGTCGTTGACGGGGGAGTGGACCGACGGCATGCTCGGCTGGTCGGATCACGCCTCGGACCGGTTCCGGGCCCACCTCGTGTCCGGCGACCACAACGCCATCCCGTACGAACCCCGCTCGATCGAGCTCCTCACCGAGGCCCTCGGCGCACGTCGGTCGACGCTCCCCGACTCGGCTCCCCCGGGCGAGCCTCGACGGCCGGGGGGCTGACGTGCGTTCCTGAGCACGTCGGCCTACGGTGCTGCGCACACGGGGGCTGCACCCCCGGCGCACGACCTTCACGAGGTGCCATGGACCGGACCGACCGCATCGCCCGTCTCCTCGTGGTCCCGTTGCTCCTGTTCATCGGCTTCCTGGTTTTCAACGAGTACCGCGAACGGTCCCGCCCTGTCACGGTGACGGAGAGCACGCTCCCCACGGGTGACTTCTTCGGGGTCCCCCCGAGCGACACCCCTGCTTCCGGCGCTTCCTCGACCGGCGCTTCGACGTCTTCGACGACCGCTGACTCAGCCTCGACCGACACCGAGGAGGCGACCAGCTCCGAAGGGACGACGAGCGTTGACGAGGCCGAGGTGAGCGAGGCGAGCGAGGCGAGCGAGCTCGACCTTCCCGAGGCTGACCCGACTGAGCCACCGCGGGAGCCGAACGGGACCTACTCCGACGGGAAGGTCGTGCTCAGGGGATCCGTCCCCTCCCCGGAGCTCGCAGCCGGTTTTTTGGACCGGGCAGGCTCGGTCCTCGGGGAGGACAACGTCACCATGGAGATGACGCTCGACGAGAGGGTCGAGGGCGAGTCGATGACGATCGAGGTGCAGGAGCAGTTCCGGTTCCCCGAGGGTGGTGTCACCTTCGATCCGGAGTTCGAGGCGCTCTTGAACCTCGGGGCGGCGGCGTTGCAGCTCCTTCCGGAGGCGACCCTCGCGGTCACCGGCCACACCGACGATGCCGGCTCCGAGGCGACGAACCTCGCCCTCTCCCAGGCTCGAGCGCAGGTGGTGGTGGACTGGATGGTGGGGAAGGGCGTGGCCCCCGAGCGGGTCGTCGCACGAGGTGCCGGCGAGTCGGAACCGATCGCCGACAACGCCACCCCCGAGGGCCGTGAGGCCAACCGCCGCATCGAGGCCGTCCTCGAGGGCGTCGCGCCGGCATGACCCGTCATGATCGTCGTCCTGAACGCAGCTCCGATCTGACTCAGATCCCGTTGGCCACGGTCTCGCCGGCCCACCTTCTGAGAGCAGTCGTGCTCGATCGAGCTCCTCACCGAGGCCCTCGTCGCACGTCGGCCGACGGTCCCCGAGCCCGGTCCCACGCCCGCGCCTGGACGACCCGGGGGCTGATGTGCGTGGGTCAGCACGTCGGCCGACGGTGCCGCACGGCACGGGGCTGCACCCCAGGCGCACGACCGATCTTCCACGAGGTGCCGTGACCCGGAGCGACCGCATCGCCAGCCTCCTCTTGGTCCCGTTGGTGTTGATCGTCGGTCTCTTGGTCTTCAACGAGTACCGCGAGCAGTCCCGCCCTGTCACGTCGACGGACAGCACGATCCCCACGGGTGACTTCTTCGGGGTCTCGTCGAGCGCCACCCCTGGCTCCGACGCTTCCTCGTCCGGCGCTTCGACGACGTCGACGACCGGCGGTTCAGCGACGACCAGCACCAACGACGAGTCGAGCACCGAGGGGACCGATCTGGACCCTCCCGGCTGACGGGCTCAGATCCGGCTCAGATCCCGCTGGCGGCGACCTCGCCGAGCCCCACCTTGTCCAACCCGGTCTGCTTCATCTGGAACGCCCGCCACAGGCGGGAGAACACCGGGCGGGGGGCGAGGAGGCAGGCGGTCCAGAACGCAGTGAAGATCGCCTTCTCCCGCGGACCGAACGTCGGGTCACCCCAGGTGGCGCCGATCAGCCTGCGGTAGCCGGCGACCTGGGCCCCGGCACTGCTCCTGAGCTTGGCGAGCGCGAAGACGTGCCGGACGAAGTAGGAGTTGCGCATCGCCACCTGCTCCAGCCCGAAGTGCGCGACGAGCAGCGTCTGCAGCTCGACCCACCGCTCGAGGCCCTCGACCGACAGCATCGTCCGGACGTGCTGGCCGCTCGGGTGCATCCGGTACTCGCCGAGGGGCTCGTGGATGGCCCGCACCGGTGCCAGGAGGCAGGCGCCCAGGGTCAGGTACAGGTCCGCCGCAGTGCGAAAGCCCTTCGAGGGCATGGGGACGAGCTGGTCGAAGACGTCGGCGCGGATGACCACCCCGGTGGTCGCAGGCGACACGTGGCGCGACGTCCTGCGGACCTCCTCCCGCAGGTCGCCCTCCGAGAGCTGGGCCCGCTTCGGGCGGACGTCTCCCGTGCGGCGCCCCACTGCGTCGATCACGAGGAGGGGGTGCAGCACCATGCCGGCTGTCGGGTCGGAGGCCACGAGGTCAGCCACCTTGGCCAGCTTGTCGGGCAGCCATCGGTCGTCGGAGTCCAAGAGGCCGATGTACTCGCCCCGGCAGAGCGAGAAGCCGCGCTCGAAGGCCGCTGACTGGCCGAGGTTCTCGGTGGTGCACAGCGTCGCCCGGTTGGGTCGTCCCCTCCGGAAGGTGCGCATCCACGCCGCCACCCGGGCTTCGGTGTCGTCGGTGGACCCGTCGTTCACCACCACCAGCTCGTAGTCGGTCCAGGTCTGGGCGACGACGGTGTCGAGCGTCTCGAGCACGTACTCCGCCTGGTTGTAGGTGGCGACGAGCACCGAGAAGCGGGGGGGCTGCGAGGAGGGTCCGTCGACCGCCGGCCCGGTCATGCCGCAGCGCCGAACCGGCGGCGTGCGCTCGTCAGCCGCAGGCCCGTCCGTTGCGCTCGTCGAGCGAGGGACGGGGTTCGGAGCACACGTGATGATCGGCGACGGGCTCACCGAGCGCAAGGACCGCTTGGCGCACCACGTCGTGCGGTCGGGCGTCAGCCGTGGGGAGCCGCAGCGCTGGTCGCTGGTCGCTGGCCGTCTGCGCCTCGGCTTCCCGCCAGCCCGACGACCCGAAGGAGCGAGCTGACGAGGGGCGCAAGGGTCTTCACGGTCTCACCGCTCGCCTCACTGCGTAGCGCTCAGTTGCTCGGGGCAGCCTCTGGCGTTCACGTCCGCCGGAGCGGTCATGCCCGAAATGCCCTCTCCAGTCGACGATTTCGTGCACCGATGCCAGGTCATGCGTCGGATCATCGCCACCCTCACCTTCCTCTCATGCCTACTCAGTGTGACTGGTTTGCAAGCGGGGACAGCCTCGGCTGCTGTCGCCGGTGCGGTCCAAGCCGAGTCGCTCACCTTGCCCGCGTCAGCCGGGCTGACCTACGCCGACCCCGCCGCCGAGGAGGGGCGCGCCCTGCTCGTGTGGAGCAACGCCACCGCCTTCGGGTCGGTGTCCACGGGGGGCTCCAAGCTCCTCACGGTGCGGGCTCGAGGCGACCAGTGCCTCGGAGCCCCGCTGATGACGGTCAAGCTGAACGGCGCCATCGCCTTCCGGTCGTCGGTCTCGAGCACCTCGTGGAGCACCTACTCGGCCAACGTCCCCGTCGCCGCCGGCACCTACGGCGTCAGCGTGTCGTTCACCAACGACTACAAGACCTCAACGTGCGACCGGAACCTGCGAGTGGACTCCCTCTCGGTCGTGCCGGACCCGGCATCGGCCCCCGCCCCCGTCATCACCCCCGTCATCACCGCACACTCGGGCTCGGTGACCGTCTCCCCGGGGCAGGCGACCACGTTGTCGGTGTCCGCGACAGGTGCCACCAGCTACCAGTGGCAGAACGTCGCCAACGGTGCGTGGAGCAGCGTGGCCGGCGCGACCCAGCCCAGCTTCGGCACCGGCCCACTCACCGTCAGCCGCACCTTCCGGGTGGCCGTGAGCAACGCCAGTGGCACCGTCCACTCGTACCCGATCCCCGTCACCGTCGCCGCCCCGGCGCCGGTCATCACCGCACACTCTGGCTCGGTGATCCTTGCCTCGGGGCAGGCGACCACGCTGTCGGTGACCGCAAGGGATGCCACCAGCTACCAGTGGCAGAACGACGGCTACGGCGTGTGGGGCAACATGTCCGGCGCAGCCGCCCCGACCTTCGGCACCGGCCCGATGACCGTCAGCCGCAACTTCCGGGTGGCCGTGAGCAACACCAGCGGCACCGTCTACTCGTATCCGATCCCGGTCACCGTCACCGCCCCCCCGGCGACGGACCCGTTCGAGGGTCGGTCGTTGTTCGTGACGCCCGACAACCCGGCTCGCCGACAGGCGGCCGCCTGGCGCTCGACGCGACCGGCCGACGCCGCCGTCATGGACCGCCTCGGCGCCACCCCGACGGCCAAGTGGTTCGGTGGGTCTGCGGCCGAGGTCGCCGCCGCCGTGGACAGCCACGTCAGCGCCGCTCGGGCAGCCAACACCCTCCCCGTCCTCGTGGCCTACAACATCCCCCAACGCGATTGCGGCCAGTTCTCGGCGGGCGGGTCGAACTCGCCCGACGGGTATCGGGCCTGGGTCGCCGAGCTGGCCCGAGGCATCGGCGACCGGCCCGCCTCCGTCATCCTCGAACCCGACGCCATCGCCGGCATCGACTGCCTCAGCGAGGCCGACCAGACGACACGGCTTGCACTGCTCAGCGAGGCCGTCACCACGCTGGAGGCACGCCCCGGCGTCTCGGTCTACATCGACGCCGGGAACCCCGGCTGGACCCCGGCCGACCAGATGGCTGCCCGTCTCGCCTCAGCCGGCATCAACCGTGCCTCAGGCTTCGTCGTCAACACCTCCAACTATCACGCCACCGACATCTCGGTGCGCTACGCCCGGGACCTGTCGGCCCGGGTCGGCGGCAAGCACGCCATCATCGACACCAGCCGCAACGGCCTCGGGTCGAACGGCGAGTGGTGCAACCCCTCTGGGCGAGCACTCGGCAGCTCACCCACCGCCGCCACCGCCGATCCCGTCGTTGACGCCTACGTCTGGATCAAGACCCCTGGCGAGTCCGACGGAGCATGCAACGGCGGCCCCTCAGCCGGCGCCTGGTGGCCCGACTACGCCCTCGGCCTGGCCGCAAGGGCACAGTTCTGACACCTTCCACCTCCACCTCACCGGGCTGTGGGCCGCTCGTGGCCCGGTGACCTGGCCGGGGGCACTCCAGGGGGCGCTCCCCCGACCGAGATCTCCCGCCTCCCGTCGGTAGGATCTCACGGTGCGTGCAGAACAAGGAGCCGTTTGCGTGACCCCAGTGGGGGATGCTGGCCTCCGACCGCCCGACCAAACGGGCGACGGACACGACGGCTCCGCACGGCGTGGCACGCAAGAGGCAGCAGCCGCCCGCATCCCCGGCGTGAATCGACCTTCCCGGTCGGCAATCGCCCGCCGGCTTCGCTGGCCCGCCATCGTCGGGTTGGCGGCTCTCGGACTTGGCCTTGCGACCTACGCCGCCCTGGGGGACTCCTCTCGAGCCCCTTCACCGGGTGAGGGTCGGGAGCAGGCGGTCGAGTTCGAGGAGGATGTCGACGCCGAACATGAGGTGGTCGGCGACCCGTTCGAGGACCGGTCGCTGTACGTCGACCCCGACACTCCGGCTCTCCGACAGGCCAACGACTGGCGGGAGGTGCGACCGACGGACGCTGCAGTGATGGACCGGATCGGGGCGAGCCCCGCTGCCGCCTGGTTCGGGCGCGGGAGCGGCCAGGTCGGCCGCGATGTCGACCGGCACGTGTCGGCGGCCGAGGCCGCCGATGCCCTCCCCGTCCTCGTGGCGTACAACATCCCGCAACGTGACTGCGGTCAGCACTCGGGCGGGGGGGCAGCGACCTCGGACGCCTATCGCACCTGGATCGCCGAGTTCGCCCGTGGCATCGGCGACAGGCCTGCCGTCGTCATCTTGGAGCCCGACGCCATCGCACACCTGTCCTGCCTGAGCGAGGCGGACCAGATGACCCGGCTCGCGCTGCTCAGCGAGGCCGTCACCACCCTCGAGGCGCGTCCTGGCGTCTCGGTGTACGTCGACGCCGGCAACCCGGGGTGGATCCCCGCAGACGAGATGGCGGATCGCCTGGTCGCCGCCGGCGTCGATCGAGCCCGCGGCTTCGCGCTGAACGTCTCCAACTACCACTCGACCGACTTCTCGGTGGGCTACGCCAGGGAGCTGTCGGACCGCCTCGGCGGCAAGCGCGCCGTCATCGACACCAGCCGCAACGGCGTCGGCTCGAACGGCGAGTGGTGCAATGCCACCGGACGGGCGCTCGGACCTGCCCCGACCACCGACACCGCCGACCCGGTGGTGGACGCCTACCTGTGGGTGAAGGCCCCAGGTGAGTCCGACGGCACGTGCAACGACGGGCCGTCGGCCGGAGCGTGGTGGCCCGAGTACGCCCTGGACCTGGCCGAACGGGCGGCGTACTGATCCAGCAGGCGCAGCCTCCCGGACCCGCTGGCGCGACGAGCCGCAGGTCCGAGGCGTAGCGTCGCACGTGCTCGCGCTCGCCGCGCGGGCGCGCCTCGTGTCGCTGGCCTGAGCTGACTGCTGTCCCGTTCGGTGTGCGAGCACCGCCGCCGGGCACCGAGCACCCTGGCCGCTTCGCACCGATTGGGTACGGGGGCGCGAAGATCGAGGTCGCAGACGCGGTCAATGATCGCGGTCAACATGTCCGAGGCGTGAACGAGCGGGACGGGAGGTGGTGCACGGCATGGAGCCCACGTCGAACAGGACCGAAGGTCCAGAGGGGTTGCGGGGGACGGCGGAGCAGCGGCGAGCAGCGCCGACGCCTCCGAGCCCACCTCACGCGGGTGCTCGGGCACTCGTGCTCAGCCAGCGTCACGTGGTGCACGCGCTCGCCTACACGGGCTGGTCCGAAGGCGAGGACGTGCTCGTGAGCGGCGGTGGTGCTGATCTCCACATGCTCTCTCGGGCCACCACGCCGACGATGCGGGTGCGGGCAGTGGTGGGCCGGAACCTGCGGAGGGTGACCTCCTCCGACGTCCTCCTCCCACCGACCGCCCGGAAGGAGCGGATCGAGGACCGGTACGACATCGCCGTGGCGGTCCTTCGAACCGTCTGGGACCTCCCGACGGTCGAGGCCGTGCCCGGGCTCCGCTCGGCGGTCGACTGCCTGGTCGGTTGGTTCCCCGAAGCCTGGCCGCCGGAGCTGACCGACAAGGTGGCCCTCCACCCGTTCTCGCTCCTCGACGAGATCTTCGTCGGCGAGCCTCGATCTGCCGAGCGACTCGCAACCCTCCTCAACCGCCCGGTGCACTTCCTCCCCCTCGCCACCGACGTCGAGGTCTTCGGCGATCACGCCCCGTCGACGAAGGCGGCCGACGGGGACGGCAGGCCCATCCACGTCCTCAACATCGGCCGACGAGACCCTGACCTGCACGCAGCCCTCGTTCGGTGGAGCAGGTCCTCGGGCCACTACTACGTCTTCGACACGCTCACCGGCGCCACCGCAACCGACCGACCGGCGCACCGCAGGGCGCTCGCCGACCAGCTCCAACGGACCTCCGTCTCGATCAGCTCGTACGCAAAGCAGGGACAGGCCGAGACGGGCGGGATCCGCTGGATCCCGTCACGCGTGTTCGACAACCTCGCCAGCGGGACCATCCTCGCCGGCACGCCCCCGGAGGAGGAGGCGCAACAGGACCTCTTCGGCCGTCAGGTCGTGCACCCGCTCCCCGACGACGCCGACAGCGCGGTGCGTGTCATCGCCGACCTCGTCGCCTCCGCATCGGCCGAGGAGCGCACCCGCAACACCTGCACGGCCATGGCCGGGCACGACTGGAGCCACCGCTGGGTCGAGCTCCTCGAGACCTGCCACGTCCTCCCCAGGACCGCCCTGGTCGAACGGGCCCAGCGCCTCCGCCGTGCGGCGCGCAGCGATGGGAGCGCCCTTTCCGGGACCTGACCCCGCATCATGAAGGGTCCGGGCTCGTCGCGATCGTCCCCGCCCCGCGACTCGAACGAAACCGCACCCCGATCGGTGCGGACCTGTGCTGATCGGACCTCCAGTCAAGTGTCGACGAGGCAGCGTCACGCTTCCAGCGTCGCAAGGCTCAGACCGGCGAGATGGCTCGCGCTGCGACGTGGAAGGAGGTGACACTGGGGTCATGCGCAACCTCTTCGTGGCTTCCACCGGCGGGCATCTCGCCGAGCTGCATCGGCTCCGTCCCCGCCTCGTCGGGGAGGGCGACGAGGTGGTGTGGGTCACCCCTGACAGCCGTCAGAGCCGGTCGCTCCTGTCGGGCGAGTCGGTCATCCACGTTCGCGACGTGCCGCCGCGTGCCTACGGGGCGGTGGCCGCCAACAGCCTCGCCGCGCGGCGGATCCTCCGCCAGGCCGGGGCTGAACGTGTCATCAGCACCGGCGCCGGGATCGCGCTGTCGTTCCTCCCGCTCGCCCGGCTCTCCGGATTGTCATGCCACTACATCGAGAGCGCGGCCCGCCTCGACGGCCCGTCGGTGACCGGTCGCATCCTGCGCGCCTGTCGGGGCGCCCACCTCTACTCGCAGTACCAGGAGTGGGCACATCCTCCCTGGCGCTACCGCGGGTCGGTCTTCGACGACATCACGTCGGTCTCAGCCCCACGTGACGTGCCGATCGAGCGGGTCGTCGTGACCCTCGGGACGTTGCACTTCCCCTTCGAGCGGCTCCTGAGCCGCCTGGTCGAGGTGCTGCCTCCAGACGCCGACGTGCTGTGGCAGGTGCCGTCGGCGTGCTCGCTCGACCTGCCGGGACGGGTCGTGCGTGCCCTGCCCCACGACGAGCTCGAAGGCGCGATGCGAGTCGCCGACGTCGTCGTCTGCCACTCCGGCATCGGATCTGCGCTGGCCGCGCTGTCAGCCAACAGGTGTCCCGTCCTCGTCCCCAGGGAGGCGGCGTTCGGCGAGCACGTGGACGACCACCAGCGCCAGGTCGCCGAGCTGCTCGCCGCGAGGGGGCTCGTCATCACCTGCGGCGTGATGGAGCTGAGCGTGCGCCACCTCGAGCTCGCAGCAGGGCGGGCGACGGTGACAGCTGACGCGCTGTCACCGTTCCTCTTGGAAGCGTGAACGGCCCCCCGAGCGTCAGGTCGCCGCTGCCCCACGGCGGCGGAGGCGGTCGAGCGGCATGGCCCGACCTGCGAGCCGAAAGCCTTCACGCACGGTGGGCCGAGCCGTGAGGAACAACCCGACGACCAGCAGGGCGGCCGTGATGAGCGACACCTCGAGCGTGGCCAGGAGCGAGGGCTCGAGGCCACGGGCGACCAGGAGCCCGACGCCGCCCGACAGCACGATGGCCAGGAGGGGCGCCGAGGTGGCGCGGTAGCAGCGCAGCCCCGTCCGCTGCCGGACCGCCCGGGCGAGCAGCAGCCCCTCGACCACATGGCCGGCCAGCAGACCGGCGCCCACGGCGGCGACACCGAGGCTCGGCAGCAAGGGGACGGCGACGATGAGCCAGGCGACCGTGTGCGCCGTGGTGGAGACGAGGACCTTGCGGGCGTCGCCGACCGCGTAGAGATAGCCGTTCCCGACGGAGATGATGGGCCCGGCGAGGAGCAGGCCGAGGGCGATGAGCGGCAGTGCCTCCGCCGCCGGTGCCCAGCGATCGCCGAAGAACGAGGGGATGAGCACCGGTGCCGTGCCGGCGATCAGGGCGAGGAGCGATCCTGCCGAGACGGTGAGCAGCCCGAGCCCACGCTCGAGGTCTGAGCGGGTGTCCTCACCCGCCGAGACGAGGCGCGCCATGGCCGGGAACGTCACCCGCAGGATGCTCCCGAACACGACCCACGGAACGAGCATGATCCGGTCCGCCAGGCTGTACAGACCGAGGATGGGCAAGCCGGCAACGGCAGCGGTCACCAGGTTGACCACCTGGAGCCGGACCAGGACGACGAAGTCACGTGCCGACACCGCCAGTCCGTAGCCGAGCAGCTCTCGCACGACCCCCATCGACAGCGTCGGTCGGAGCACGGTGACGGGGCTCTTGCGCATCATCAGCGCTGAACCGGCGGCCGCCCGCACGACGTGGGCGCCGGCCACCCCCCACACGCCTGCGCCGAGTGCGACGGCTGCGAGCGAGGCTGTCACGAAGATCACACCCTCGAGGACCTCCACGGCGGCCAGCGCTCGGTAGTCGAGCCGCCGCTCGAGGAGGAGGGTGGCCGGGGCACGCCACGCACTCACCACGACCGAGGTGGCCATGACGGTCGCGACCTGACCGCTGCGCCCGCTCGGGACGGCCACCACGGCGATCGCCAGCATGAGCACGGAGGACACCAGGAGCTGGAAGCCGAGGATGGCGTGGAGCTCGTGTCGCGTCGGCGGCTGGTTGCGTCGGATGAGGCCCGCTGCGATCCCGGCGTCGGCGAAGAACTGTCCGAAGAGGATGAGCGTCAACCCGAAGGCGAGGACCCCGAACTCCTCTGGCGAGAGGAGCCGAGCGAGCACGAGGTTGCCGACGAGGCCCAAGCCGCGGATAGCAAAGGTCCGCAGCGAGATGAGCAACACCCCCGACGCCGCCTTCCCCCGGATGTCGGCACCGGAGAGCGAGACTTCGTCGACGTGGTCGCTGACGTCGGGGGTCAACCTGGGGTCGCCACTCGAGGGGGCCGAGGGCACCTCGACAGCATAGGGGTGGGGCTTCGCCCAGGGGCGGAGCGATTCAGACAAACCCCCCTGCTCGAACGGCGAGCCTCAGGGCGGCAGGCGACGACGGATCGCCAGCGCGAGCCGGAGCAGGGAGGTCAGCACGACCAGCTCACCGCCCATCGACCGCCGTCAGGACGGCGGTGTGAGGCTCACGACATCGGGTCCTGCGAGCGACCCCGATTTCGTCGCGCTGCGAGCTCGCCGGCCGCACGGCGCGCAGCGCTGCGCAGCGCGAGCAACAGGCCGAGCGGGTAGCGCACGCTGGGCCTCGTCAGGCGGAGGGAGCCCTGTCGCCACGTCCTGCTCGCGTCGGCTCGCTCCCGCAGGCGGTACGGGCTGGCGATGGTGTGGATGCCGTCACCGGTGTCGTCCACCTCCGCCGCGAGGTGCGCGGCAGCGAGGGCGTGGGTGGGCGACGGCGTCAACCAGAACGTGCTGAGCACGAGGCGCACGCGCTCGGCGAGCTCGTCGTCGACGAGGCCCCATCGCTCGAGTCGCGCTCTTGACGGCATGCTCCTGGCAACCCTGAGGGCGCCCTCCCAGAGGAGGCGGCGCTGGATCGTGTCCATCTCGGGTGAGGCGTGGGCGAGGATGAGGCGCACCCGGCCGTCCGCATCCCGTTCGAGCGCGTGCGCCCGGGCGTGGCCCGAGGCGGTGAACGTCTCGACGCACGAGACCACGTCGGAGAACGGTGGCGGGGCGACCGAGTCGTCGAGAGCGAAGCGGCGGATGTCGATCTGCGAAGCCTCCGGCGCGACGTTCACCCCGCCGAAGTGGAGGTGCACCGGGGCGTCGCCGGTGACGGCCTGCAGCACGGTCGAGATGTGCCACGCCAGCTGGCCTCGCCACCCGACGTCGACGACCGCCATCGTCCCGGAGCTGATACCACCGTCGAGCAGGTACTGGCGGAGGTTCTCGTACTGCTCCGACGCCCGGGAGGAGATCCGCTCCTGGATCTTCGGGTCGGCGAGGAGGGAGCGCCAGGCGTGGTCGTGCGACGGCGGGAGGGGCTGGTCTGGAGGGAGTGTCGCCAGCGACGGGTGGTCGAACACGTCGTCGGGCGTGAGCGCGATGCGGGCCAGCAGGGAGCCCCACGGGATGGCGTGCTGATCCTGGCGGACGAAGGACGAGTCGTCTGCCGTGCCCGCTCTCAACCACCCACGCACGCCGATCACGGCAGCAGCAGCGACGGACCAGAGCCGCCTGCTCCCCTGCAGGTACTGCAGCTCGAGGCCGTCCCAGTGGTCGGCCGGCATGGCCAGCGCCAGCCGGAACGGCAGCTCGCCGTCCCGAGCGAGGAACACGACCTGGCTGATGCCGGACGACCTGCACTCGTCCCTGATCCACAGGAGGAACGCGATCAGGCACTGCCCTGCGACGTCGGCCCCCGTCTCGCGCAGCGCTGCTGCGACGGCATCCGGCTGCCCCGCGCTCCATCGCCCCATCCGGGCTGCGCCGGCGATCGCGGCGCCGACTGAGCCGGCTGGGCCCTCCATGAGCATCTCGAGCTCGGTCGGTTCCGCCACCTTGAGCGGCATCGCCCGCACGCCCGCCCGTTCGGCCATGGCGACGTCGGACCACAGGTCGTTGCCGACGTGCCAGTCGACGGCCGCCTCACCTCCTCTCAGGAGCGGGAAGAGCGTTCCGGCCCACTTCGAGGCGCCGATCTCGGACGAGATGACCAGGTCGTCCGCCCCCACCTCGATACCGACCCCCACGAGGCAGGCCAGGAGCTGGGGTCGAGAGAGGTGCATGTCAGACACGAAGACGACGTCGTGACCAGCGTCTCGGAGGCGCCGCAGGGCGAGCTGGGAGCCTTCGACCGGGATCCCCAGCTGGCGTTCGGCTGCAGCCTCGGCCCGCGGGCCGGTGCCCGGGCGGCATCGACCGGCGAGGGGGGGCTGGGCGTAGATCTCCTCGAGCGTCCCGTTCGGTCGCGCTCGGGCAGCATCGCGCCTGGCGTCGACGAAGTCGGCGACGGACCCAGCCCAGCTGCCCTCGGCCGCAAGGGCGGTGCCAGTGATCCAGAAGATGCTCCTGTCGCCGACCACCCGCCGACTCAGGACGGTGTCGAACACATCGATGCTGATGCGGCGAGGAGGCCCGCAGACGAGCCTCTCGGCGACACCATCCCAGGTCTCACCTGCTCCGGTCCCCGCCCGGCGGTCCCAGGCCGCCAGCGCGCGCGCCGGCGCGTCACCCCGGGCGCTGGTGCTCCGGAGAAGGGCGCGCCCAAGCCTGGCGGGACGCGCTCGGGCGCCACCCATCAACTCGGGGATCCACCCACGGCGACCCCTGGGCACCCGAGAGCCCCAGGGCCTCCGGCTTGCCGGCGCCGGTCGGTCGCAGGCCTGCGGGTGGCGCCGGGCGTGGGCATCACCCGAATCATACGGCCACCGGTGAAGAGCCGATCCGGCGTGGGCCGAGGCGCAGGCGATCGCAGCGGGAGCGGTCGCCCCGGGCCCGCCCGATGAGGTGCTGGAGTACCATGCTGTCGTGCGCGTGGGCCGCCTGAGGCCTCGCGGTGGCGGGGCCCGGGCGGCGTGTCCGATCAGGATCGTCCTCGTGGAGCCGGCGCTCGACGACAACGGCGCGGTTCGGGTCTCACTCGATCGTGCAACCCGCTGGCACGGGGCCGGTGCGACGGTCGTCGTCTTCGTCGCCGAGCACGGAGGGTCGGGCGGCAAGGTGGCCGTGCCCCAGGACCTCGACGTGTGCTTCGGGACCGCTGTGCCACGTCGCTTCCGGTGGACGTTCCTCATCGGCACGGCGCGGCTTGCGTCGCTCGCCCGCCACGCCGACGTGCTGGTCTCGGGTCGCGAGGTCGGGATCGGGTTGCTGCAGGCGGTGATCGTGGGATGGGCCGTCCGAAAGCCCGTGGCGGTGACCGTGCAGTCGCGGCCGGACGTGGCCATCTCGGAGTACGTCGGGGAGCGACTGCGCAGCGTGACCAGGAGGGCGCTCGGCCGCGCCGACCTCGCCGTCTGCGTGTCTGCGGGGATGGTGCCGACGCTGGTCGGGATCGGGGTCGCCGCCCACCGGGCGCGAACGGTCACGAACGGCGTCGACCTGGACGCCATCCTCGTCGCGGCTGCGCAGCCTCCGCAGGTCCCGCTGCCTGCGGGCCGGTTCCTCATGGGGAGCGGACGGCTGCACCGGCAGAAGGGCTTCGACATCCTCATCCGGGCCCACGCCACGGCCCGTCGGGAGGGAGCACCGCCCCATCACCTCGTCCTGGTCGGGGAGGGCCCGGGGCGGGGTGCGCTCGAGGAGCTGGTGCGTGAGCTCGGTGTCGACGACAGCGTCGTGTTCACCGGCTTCGTGGCGAACCCGCACGCCATCCTCGCTCGGGCCGATGCGTTCGTGCTTGCCAGCCGGTGGGAGGGCTACCCGCTGGCGCTGGCCGAGGCGGTCTGCCTGGCGACGCCATCGATCGCGTCCGCATGCCTGTCCGGTCCCGACGAGGTCCTCGACGGGGGGCGCTTCGGAGCGCTCGTCCCGACGGAGGACGAGGTCGCCCTCGCCGGGGCACTGCTGCGCCACCTGCGAGATCCGCGACCTCTGCGTGAGCGGGCGACGACCGGCGCCGCCGAGGCCAGGGTGCGCTTCGACCCCGCTCGAGCGGCACGCGCACACCTGGACCTGCTCGAGGACCTCACCCACCCACCCGCCCGCCTCGGACGGGCTGGACACGGCGCGCTTGAGGATGGGACATCCCAACGGACCGGCGACCTCCGGAGCGCTACCTGACGATGGAGGACCCGCCTCAACCAGACCGGGTGAGGGCAGGCTCGGAGCTGTCGCCACGCTCCCGAAGGGGATCTGGCGGCGCAACGCGCGACGTCGGGGGCTTTGCCGGGTCGGCCCTGGCCGCCGCCGCGACGACGAGCAGCACGGTGAGGAAGGCGTTCTCCTGCAGCAACCCGCTCTCGGTGGCCGTCGACACGAGCAGGATCCCGACCACCGTGGCCCGCAGGAGGGCCCCGTCGACCCGACCGGCTCGACCGTCCTGGAGCCCCCGCCTCGCAGCCGCCGCAAGGACGAGCGCAGCCACGATCGCACCGGGGATGCCGAGGTCGAGGGTGACGTCGAGGAAACCGTTGTGGGCGTTGGCGACGGGAACCGCCAGGCGGGCGCGGATGCGGGCTGCCTCATTCGACTCGACCCCTCCGCCTCCCACCCCCCAGAAGACCCCGAAGCCGTAGCCGCTGAGGGGTCGCTCACCAGCGGCCAGGACCGACTCCTCCCAGATCTCCGTTCGGCCGGTGAGGGTCGTGTCCCGCCCGGAGACCTGGGTGACGTCCTCGAGAGAGATGCCGTTGGGAAATGCGAGGATCCCGATGCCGAGACCGGCGGCGAGCACGGTGCAGAGCGCCAGGCGGTCGCGCCGACTGCGCCAGATCCCCATCGCACCGATCGCACCGAGGCCGATGATCGACAGCAGGAGGCCTCCGGCTGAGTCCGTGAGGACCAATGCGACCACCATGGGCGCGGCGGATGCGAAGCAGACGCGCCACCGGGTCCGGTCCAGGTAGGCGAGGCCGGCCGAGGTGATGAGGCCGACGGCCAGGATGCGCCCGAGCGTGTTCTTCGAGATGACCACGCCGCGCAGCGTCCCGTGGACCTCGTCCAGCGCCCGCGGATCCCCCAGCACGTACAGCACGAGGGACACCACGGCGATGAGGAGGACGACCTTCCGAGTGGCTTCGAACACGCCCACCGGCCGCAGCCGGTCGGCGATGGCCAGGCCGACGACGGTGGTGCCCGCCAGGGCGAAGGTGCGTCGCAGGGTGACGGAGGGCGTCTCGGACCAGAGCGCCGAGGTCGCTGCCAGGATGATGAAGAGCAGCAGCCAGGGAGGCACCGACGGGCGGCGTCGCAGGCGGACGACGGCGTCGATGAGCAGCGCTGCGCCGACCGCATAGGCGGCGAGCCAGAGGAGCAGCACGGGTCCCTGCGATGCGGCGCCGGTGTAGGAAAATGCGAAGCCGGCGCCCGTCGAAAAGAGCAGCACCGCTGACGCGAAGCGGGCGATCCGGTTCGAGTGGGATGGCCGGCCCTTCTCCGTCACGTGCGGCGCCCTGCCCCAGGGGCTGCGGTTCGGCGCCGCATCGGCGAGCCCGGGACCGGCGGGCCGCCCCGAGCGCGTCATGCGACGCGCTCCGTCGGGGTGGGTCTCAGATCGGGTCCGGGCAACGGTGGCGTCGAGGGGGTCACGGGTCGACCTCAGCGCACCCGTCCGGTCGCCTGCGCTCGCCGCCCATCACCGGGAGGGACCAGGGAGAGATCCTCGGCGCCCTCGACCGGGGTCGGGACCGCCCCCCGCCTGCCGTTGACGGCGTCCACAGGACCATGGGGATCGGCCGACGCAGTCGACGGTGTGGCCGTCACCGCTCGCACCGCACGCTTGGCCTTCCTGCGGGAGGAGATGCTGCGGCGGTCGCGGGTCCTGCCGGCGGGGGCCGGCAACATGAGCACGACGCCTCGCACCGGTCCGAGCTCGCGCTCGATCACGTCGAGGAACCGGGCGAAGCGGCGGCCGTGGGTCCGACCGATCGAGCACACCACCACGGTCGCTGCCGTGAGGTACGCCACGTCGGACGGCTCCAGCCCGGGTGTCCCCGGGGCCAGGATGACGAGGTCGAACGTGGCGAGCAGGTCCTCCATGGCCCGCTTCGGGGCCTGGAGGTCGAGCAGGCCCCGTCGGCCGTCGGCCGAGGTTGCCGGGCACCACTCGAAGGGGCGGCCCTGGAGCGACACGGGGGAGAGCTCCTGGTTCCGCTGGGCGTGCTCGCCGGACGGTCGATCTGCCGGGGTCAGGCTGGTCGACGCGCCAGAGGGGATGTCGGCGACGAGGAGGACGCGCTGTCCGCTCTTGGCGCACCCCTCGGCCAGAGCCACCGCAACAGCGAGGCCGTCTGCGACGTCGTCAGGGAGGGACGTGACGAGGACCGAACTCGGGAGCGTGCCGCCGCTGCGGGCGAGGAGACCGAGACGGACCATCCGTCGACCGTCGTCGCGTCGTTGGTCCGCCGGCGACCCCGAGCCCCGGCCGGCCCGGACGATCTCGCCGAGCACCGGTGCCGGGGTGAGGCGCTCGACCTCGTCGCGGGTGCGGACGGCGTCACGGATGAGCTCGAGGAGGAGGGTGATCCCGGAGGCGACGAAGAAGACGCCCACGAGCGAGAGCAGCATGGCGAGGATCGGGCTGAGCTCGTTGGACGGCCGGGGGGGGGTGGAGGCCAGGGACACCACGTCGACACCGGTGGGCGGAACCTCCTGACGGAGCCGCACGCTCTGCAGGAGCCGCACCGTGCTCTCGACGCTCTCGACCGCCGCCGTCTGCTCGGGTGTGTCGGCCTCGGTGGCAGCGAGCTGCCGCTCGGCCGCCTCCTGACGGTCCTCCAGCCCGGCCTCGAGCTTCGCCAGCTCATCCTCTTGTGCGAGCCGTCGATACTCGTTGAACGCGAACATGTACGAGGTGACGACCGCCGACGCATCGCCGGGCGTCGGCCCGGTCGCTGTGATGTCGATGTAGTTCGAAGCCCGTCGGGGCTTGGCCTCGACGCGCTTCGGCTCTTGTCCCTGGTCGCGGAGGTAGCCGGAGGCGAGCTCGGTCACCGGTCGGCTCGTCACGATGTCGGCGACGCTGGCGACTCGGCGGACGGGCTCCTCGTAGGGACGGGACACGTCGAGCAGGACCTCGGTGAGCGAGCCCGAGGTCACCTCGAGGACCCCCTGGGACTCGTACACCGGAGGCAGCGATGTCAGGTACAGGAAGGCGAGGGGGACGAGCGGGAGCATCAGCACGACGATGTTCACCAACCGGCGCCGCAGGATGAAGAGGTAGCTTCCGAACACGGTGTGTCTCGCTCTCTCGTGTCGACGCGGAAGCGACGGCCCGGCTAGTCGTTCCAGGATAGGTCGGCGCTTTCCGGCCGCACGGTCGTGGCGGACTTCGGTCGCGGTACCCCCTTCACATCGGACGACACATCGAGCTCCTGAAGTCGCGGTGTGCCGTTCCTGGAGAGCACTCCCCGCCAACGGCCCAGATCGAGGGCGCGACGCCTCCGTTGCAGGCCGCCGGTGCTCAAGAGTTCGAGGAGTGGCGCCGATAGGGTTTTCCAAGGTTCACGTCGAGGACCGGACCCCGGGACACAAGGCACACCGCTCCCACCGGACGTTCTCGCCACACTGCGTCGTCGAGGTGCAACGTTGAGACACCAGAACACGGGCGAGGCCACCTTCGTGGGAGCGGGCAGGTGAAGGCGGTGATCCTCGCAGGAGGACTCGGCACCCGGTTGAGTGAGGAGACGGCGGTCCGGCCCAAGCCCATGGTCGAGATCGGCGGCTACCCCATCCTGTGGCACATCCTCAAGACCTACAGCCACTTTGGCATCGACGACTTCGTCATCTGCGCCGGCTACAAGGGCCACGTCATCACCGAGTGGCTGGCGACCTACCGACTTCGCGCCTCGGCGGTGACGTTCGACTTCGCCGAGGACACCGTCGAGTACCACGGGGCAGCGCCGGACGCCTGGCGGGTCACGGTGGTCGACACCGGTGACGCATCGATGACCGGGGGGCGTCTCCGACGCGTCTCCGAGCACCTCGACGACGAGACCTTCTGCTTCACCTACGGGGACGGGGTGGCGGACATCGACATCGGCGCCCTGGTCGACTTCCACCGGACGGAGGGGCGCGACGCCACGATGACGGTGGTGCAGCCGCCGGGGCGCTTCGGCGCCGTCGCCCTCCACGAGGAGCAGACCGGGGTCGACAGCTTCATGGAGAAGCCGACCGGCGACGGCTCGTGGATCAACGGCGGGTACTTCGTGCTCGAGCCGTCCGTGCTCGACCGGATCGACGGTGACGACACGGTGTGGGAGCAGGAACCGCTGCGATCGCTGGCACGCGACGAGCAGCTGTCGGCGTTCCGGCACCTCGGCTTCTGGCAGCCCATGGACACCCTCAGGGACAAGATCACCCTGAACGACCTGTGGGACGACGGGCGCGCGCCCTGGAGGCGGTGGGAACGGTGACGGCCTACGACGTCGCCGTCATCGGTGGCGGGATCGTGGGGCTCTCCACCGCCATGGAGATCGGTCGCCGCCAGCCCGCCGCCCGCGTCGTCGTCATCGAGAAGGAGTCGCGCTGGGCCGCCCACCAGACGGGCCACAACAGCGGTGTGATCCACTCCGGCATCTACTACCGCCCCGGCAGCTTCAAAGCCCGGTTCTGCCGGGAGGGAAACCTGTCGATGGTGGCGTTCTGCCGGGCCAACGACATCCCCCACGAGATCTGCGGGAAGGTGATCGTCGCCACCGAGCCGGGGGAGCTCCCCCAGCTCGAAGCGCTGCACCAGCGTGGCCTCGACAACGGGCTCGAGGTCCGCCGACTCACCGCCGAGCAGGTCACCGAGGTGGAGCCCCATGTCCGCAGCGTCGGCGGCTTGCAGGTGCCGAGCACCGGCATCGTCGACTACGCAGGGGTCTCCCGGGCGTATGCGCAGATCGTGGAGGCCCAGGGCGGAGACCTCCGACTGGGGACCACGGTGGAGGCCATCCGCTCCACCACCCCCGGTTACGTCCTGGAGACCGACGCCGGCGAGCTCGAGGCTCGCTTCGTCATCAACTGCGCCGGCCTCCACAGCGACCGGGTGGCCCGACTCGCCGGCGTCGACCCTGCCGCCCAGATCGTCCCCTTCCGGGGGGAGTACTTCGAGCTCAAGCCCGAGCGGTGCCATCTCGTGCGGTCGCTCGTGTACCCGGTGCCCAACCCGGACTTCCCGTTCCTCGGCGTCCACTTCACGAAGATGATCGACGGCAGCGTGCACGCGGGGCCGAACGCCGTGCCAGGCCTGAAGCGCGAGGGCTACCGCAAGCGCGATGTGAGCACACGCGACGTCGTGGAGACGCTCCGCTTCCCCGGCTTCTGGCGGATGGCCCGAAAGCACCACGACGAGGGGCGAAAGGAGATCGTGCGCTCGTTCAGCAAGGCGGCGTTCGTGCGCAGCCTCCAGCGCCTGATCCCCGAGGTGACCGCTGACGACATCGTGCCCACCCACGCCGGTGTGCGGGCCCAGGCGCTGCTCAGGTCCGGCCAGCTCGTCGACGACTTCCTCCTCGTGCACGGCCGTCAGGCCGTCCACGTCTGCAACGCCCCGTCCCCGGCGGCGACCGCATCACTCGAGATCGGCAAAGCGGTTGCCGACGCACTGGACGACCACGCGCACCCGATGCGGGTGCAGGGAGGCATCACCACGTGAGGATCCTGGTCACGGGAACGGAGGGCTACCTCGGCAGCGTGCTCGCGCCCGTCCTCATGGAGGAGGGGCACGACGTGGTCGGCGTCGACACTGGCTACTACAAGGTGGGGTGGCTCTACAACGGCACGGCGCGCACGCCCCAGACCCTCAACCGCGATATCCGCCACCTCTCCGTCGAGGACCTCGAGGGGGTCGAGGCCGTGGTCCACATGGCGGAGCTGTCGAACGACCCCCTCGGTCAGCTCGCGCCCACCATCACCTACGACATCAACCACCACGGCTCGGTCCACCTCGCCAACCTGGCCAAGGCGGCCGGTGTCTCGCGCTTCGTCTACATGTCGTCGTGCAGCGTCTACGGGGTCGCGACCGAGGGAGACGTCACGGAGAGCTCCCCGACCAACCCCCAGACCGCCTACGCCGAGTGCAAGACCTTCGTGGAGCGAGATGTCACGGCCCTGGCCGGCGACGGCTTCTCGCCGACGTTCATGCGCAACGCCACCGCCTTCGGTGCTTCCCCCCGCATGCGCTTCGACATCGTGCTCAACAACCTTGCCGGGCTCGCCTGGACCACGCGGGAGATCGCGATGACGAGCGACGGGACGCCGTGGCGCCCGCTCGTCCACGCACTCGACATCGCCAGGTCGATCGCGTGCGCCCTGGCCGCCCCGATCGACGTCGTGCACAACGAGATCTTCAACGTGGGTGACACGGCGCAGAACTACCAGGTCCGGGAGATCGCGCAGGCCGTGGCCGACGTCTTCACCGACTGCAAGCTCTCCTTCGGGGACAGCACTGGTGACAACCGCAGCTACCGGGTGTCGTTCGACAAGATCAACACCACGCTCCCGGGGTTCTCCTGCGAGTGGACCGCAGCGCGCGGCGCGCAGCAGCTGTTCGACCTCTTCACCCGGATCGACATGAGCGCCGAGACCTTCGAGTCTCGTGGCTTCACCAGGTTGAAGCAGCTCGAGCACCTGATCGGCACCCGACAGATCGACGACGGGTTCTTCTGGGTGGCGCCGTGATCTTCACCGAGACCGCCCTCCAGGGCGCCTACACCCTCGACCTGGAGGACAAGCCCGACCACCGCGGCTTCTTCGCTCGGACCTTCTGCCGTGACGAGTTCGAGGCGCACGGGCTCAAGCCGGACGTGGCGCAGTGCAACGTGTCGGTGAACCACCTCGCAGGGACGCTTCGGGGCATGCACTACCAGGTCGAGCCTGCGACCGAGACCAAGCTCGTGCGCTGCACCTACGGAGCCATCCTGGACGTGATCATCGACATGAGGCCCGGATCTCCGACCTACCTCGAGCACGTGGCGGTCGAGCTGACGAGGGAGAACCGCCGGGCCCTTTACGTCCCCGGCATGTTCGCCCACGGCTACCAGGCCCTGACCGACGACGCCGAGGTCGGCTACCAGGTCGGCGAGCTCTACACCCCCGGCTACGAGCAGGGGCTCCGCCACGACGACCCGGCGTTCGGGATCGCATGGCCGCTGCCGGTGACCGTCATCTCCGACAAGGACGCCGGCTGGCCGCTCTTCGACGGGGGGCCTGCGTGATCATCGTCGACCGTGCCCTGCAGGACCGTGCCGACGCCGGCAACCCCATCTGCGTTGCCATGGTCGGCGCCGGCTTCATGGGTCGCGGCATCGCCAACCAGATCCTCCGCTCGACGCCCGGGATGACCCTCGCCGTCATCGCAAACAGACACCTGGACAAGGCTCGGGACGCGTACGTCGAGGCCGGCGCCGACCCGGACGAGATCGAGGTGGTGCAGACCGTCGAGCAGCTCCAGGTGGCGATCGGACGTGGCCGACCGGTGATCACCGAGGACGCCCTGCTGCCGTGTCGCGCCGGGGCGGTGGACGCCATCGTCGAGGTGACCGGCGCCATCGAGTTCGGGGCCGGCGTCGTGCTCGAGGCCATCGAGCACGGCAAGCACGTCGTCCTGATGAACGCCGAGCTCGACGGCACCATCGGCCCGATCCTCAAGGCCAAGGCCGACGAGGCGGGCGTCCTCCTCACCGCCTGCGACGGGGATCAGCCCGGCGTCGAGATGAACCTCTACCGGTTCGTCTCGGGCATCGGCCTGACGCCGCTGTTGTGCGGCAACATCAAGGGCCTCCAGGACCCGTACCGGAACCCGACCACGCAGGAGGGGTTCGCCAAGCGCTGGGGCCAGAACCCGTGGATGGTCACGAGCTTCGCCGACGGCACCAAGATCTCCTTCGAGCAGGCGATCGTGGCCAACGCCACGGGGATGCGGGTGGCCGAGCGGGGCATGATCGGGCTGGACTTCGACGGCCACGTCGACGAGCTCACCGACCGCTACGACGCCGACGAGCTCCGATCGCATGGGGGGATCGTCGACTACGTCGTGGGCACCCGTCCGGGGCCGGGCGTGTTCGTGCTCGCCACCCACGACGACCCCAAGCAGCGCCACTACCTGAACCTCTACAAGCTGGGCGAGGGTCCGCTGTACAGCTTCTACACGCCCTACCACCTGTGTCACTTCGAGGTCCCGACCTCGGTGGCGAGGGCGGTGCTGTTCGACGATCCGGTGCTGACGCCGCTGGCCGGGCCGGTGGTGGACGTGGTGACGACGGCCAAGGTCGATCTGAGCGCCGACACCGAGCTCGACGCCATGGGCGGGTACCTGACCTACGGCCAGGCGGAGAACCACGACATCGCCCAGCGGGAGGGATTGCTGCCCATGGGCCTGGCCGAGGGCTGCCGGCTCCGACGACCGCTGCCCAAGGATGCCGTGCTGACCTACGCCGACGTCGAGGTGCCCGCCGGCCGCCTGCACGACGCGCTCAGGCAGGAGCAGGACCAGCGCTTCGGGTAGCGGTCCACTTCGGGGGCCGCCCGCCGGACCCGTCGGGGACGGACGACGGCTGTTCACCTCCAGGACAGCTACCGGAAACCCACAGAGTCTCAGGGGTGCCGAAGCGCCGCACCGGCGAGCAGGTGTTGGTGCTCTCCGTGGCGGCGACGGTGCTGGCCGCCGCCGTCGTCGTCTTTGCGATGTTGCACCTCGTCGGCGACGAGCTGCTCGGCGGGTCCCCCGGCCTCACCAACCTCGACGACGAGCGGAACCTCCCCACGATCTACTCGGGGCTGCTCCTCCTCGCCGGCGGCGTGACCTTCGCGCTCGTCGTGCAGCGTCAGGGGCTCGCCCGCCCACCCTTGCCTTCGCCGTCCTCCTCGTCCTGATGGCCGCGGACGAGGCGCTGACCGTCCACGAGGAGCTCGAGCGCCGCTTCGGCATCGACTGGCAGATCTTGTACGCACCGGTGATCCTGGCCGGCGGCCTGGCGCTCGCCCACGTGGTGCACCGGACCCCCCTCGCACCGTGCCTCGCACGCTGCTCGGAGCCGGGGCCGTGGCGTGGGTCGTTTCGCAGGTCCTCGAGCGCGCCCAGTTGGACGGCGACGTCCCCCGGCCGGGGTACGGCCGGCTGATGCTCACCGAGGAGGTCCTCGAGATGGTGGGCTCCTCCCTGTTCCTCCTGTGTGGGCTCGCCCTGCTGGCGGCGGCACGCCCGCCTCGGGGGACTGCGCCTCGCAGTGCTCCGGTGGCAGATCCTCGAGGGGGCGGCGCGAGCGCGACGCCGGCCTCAGCTCGGGGCGGGGGAGCGGCGGAGCAGGAGGCGCGCCGCTCGGCCGAGGACGGCGCTGACGGTCGAGATCAAGATGGCCAGGTCCAGCATGACCGACCAGTTCTCGACGTAGAAGAGGTCGAGGCGGGTGTAGGCCCCCAGCCCGGGGACCTCCCGGGCCTCCACCTGCCAGAGGCCGGTGACGCCGGGGGTGACGAGGTGGCGGGTGAGCAGCCGCTCGTCGAACTGGGCCACCTCAGAGGGCAGTGCGGGGCGGGGCCCGACCAGGCTCATCTCCCCCCGGAGGACGTTGATGAGCTGTGGGACCTCGTCCAGGCTGAACGCACGGAGGAACCGGCCGATGGGGGTGACCCTCGGGTCGTCGTCGACCTTGAACAGGATGCCGTCCCGCTCGTTGCGCGAGGCCAGGGCCGTCACGTGGCGCTCGGCGTCGGGGACCATGGTGCGCAGCTTGAGGAGGGTGAAGTGCGTCCCGCCTCGGCCGACGCGCACCTGGCGGAACAGGGGCGAGTCCCCGTCGTGCAGGCGGATGGCGAGGGCGACCACCAGCAGCACCGGAGCAGCGACGACGAGGCCGAGGCCGGCGAAGGTGACGTCGATGACCCGCTTCGTGCGCTCCTCCCACCGCCGGAGCCGCGCCGGCTCGAGGTAGAACATGAGCTCCCTGGAGATCGGCTGGAGCCGGATCCGCCGGGCGTCGATCCCCCGCAGCGAGCTCGAGAGGTGGACGTGGCTCCCGTCGGCCATCAGCTCCCGCACGCTGTCGTTGAGCTGGTCGGGGGCGAGCGCGCTGGCGGCGAGGAAGGCGCCGTTGGCCCCGAGGTTGCGCACCACCTCCGCGGTGTCGCTCGCCTGGCCGAGCCAGGGCACGATGCCGGTGTTGGCCACGCCGTGACGGTCGCCGAGGAGCCCGACCACGGCGTAGCCCGCCTCGGGGTTGCGGCGGAGCATGGCGACCAGGGCCCGGCCCTCGCCGTTGGTCCCGACGACGACGACCGGCCTCAGGTGCCGGCCGCGACGGCGACGGCGGGCGATCCACGCCCGGAAGCCCCGTCGACCCGTCAGCAGGGCGAGGAACACCGCCCCAGCGCCGGCGGCCAGGTGCAGTGCGTCCGCCTCGACGCCGATCGCACCCTTGAAAGCCTGCACGCCGAGGGCGGCGATCGCCGCCGCCTTGCCGATCCCTGCGATCTCCACGGCGTGGACCGAGCACACCCGGGCGCGGTACAGACGGAACCCTCCGAGGGACAGCATCGTCAAGACACCGGCGAGGACCGCCACCCGCAGAGGGCCGGCCAGGTACGAACCCGGCGTGATGGTGGCCACCGAGGCCCACAGCAGCCAGGCCGTCGAGGCGGCGATGACGTCGATCACGATGAGGATGAGCTTCAAGTTCGACGAACCCGGCTCGTCGAGCGCGACCGGAGGGGGGCTCCCGGCAAGCTGCGGCTCGCGGTGCTCAGCGTGGCCGCTCGCTGTCCCGTTCGAGCTCCGTAGGTCCAGCAAGCTCATCGCAACTCCCGAGTTGGACGTGCGCCTCACCCTCCTCGGTCGAAGGGGTGCGGTACGTGCACGTCAGGCACCGTTCCGTGTTCTCACAACAACGGCTTGCGAGACCCCGAGGTTGAGCCCGATCTCGGGCCGGCGTCGACCTCGGGTCACCGACGTCCACAGACGGTGACCGGGCGAGCCCGGCCGGACGGCGACGTACCCCGAGCGGAGCCGGTGAACCCGAGGGGGCGGGACGGGAGCACCTCGGATCAGGGTGTGAGGTCGACGACGCGGCCACCGGTGTCGTCGGACCAGTGATCATCGCCCGACTCCCACTGCACCGGGTGCACCCTGGCCGTCGGCTCGACGTCGACGACCTCGCTGCCGGGCGGGAGCGTGAAGCGCACGACCTGGGTGGACGTCTGGCCTTTGGGGACCAGGACGACGGCCGACACGACCCGCGTCGCGCCCGACCACCCGTCCACCGCGAGGTCGAGGCCCTCGACGACCGGGTCGGTCGCAGCGCCGGGGAGGTTGACGGTGAGGAAGCCCCGCCAGTCACCAGCGGCAAGCGGGGGTCCGTCGACGCTCTCGTCGGGTCCCGCCACGTACTGGGGCTCGCCGTCGGGAGTGCGGTTGTTGAGCTTGATCTCGAGTGTGACCTCGGTGCCACCCGGCCCGGGCTGCGTCCGCAGCTCCGCTCCGACGTCGAGGAACCAGTCCAGCTTGTTGGCTCCGCGGTTGACCGCCCCGACCAGCAGCGAGTCCTCCTGCAGCGAACCGTCCACGTCCGCCGCCACCCACGCCGCCTGCTGCTCGGGATCGGAGGACCACATCATGAGGTGGCGGCTCCTGGCGGCCTCGGCGAGGTTGCGGGCGAGCTCGACGAGGTCGGTGCCAGGCGTGGTCGCAGCCCCGATGGCGGCGATGGCGATGTTGGACTGCCGCTCGTTCCTGGCGTCGCGACCCGACGGGTCGAGGGCCTGCAGGACGTAGGCGTCGTGGAGGACGAAGGGGACGACGTCGTCGGCGGACACCGTCCTCCCGTCGGCCTCCACCGGGCCCGTGGTGGCGAGGATGGAGCGCAGCGCGACGGGATCGAGCGTGAGCACCCCGTCCACCGGCCCGCGACCCAGCTCCTCCCACATGGCCGCCGCGACGGGGGCTGCCTCCTCGAAGCTCGCGGTGACGGCCAGGTTCCGGAAGTCCTGACTCGGTCGCAGGAAGCCCCAGCTGTCGGCGAAGTCGCCGCTGACGGGGACGGCGTCGGCCGGGAGGACGAGCTCGCGCGCCGCCTCCATCTCCTCGAGGACGAGGTCGCCGTCCACCACCTCGAGCACGCCGACCGACAGCGGCATGCCCCACCCCGCCTGCATCTCTGCGTTGTTGCCGGCGAGGACGAGGTAGTGGGAGCCCTCGAGCACCTCGACGAGCGCAGTCGTGACCACCTCGCCCCGGTCGAGGGAGACGAGTGCCTCGTCCAGCTCCTCGGAGAGCGTGTCCCGGGCGTCGGCCAGCGGAGGCACCAGGGCCTCGTCCGGTCCGAGTGACACCCCCCGCAGCTCCCGTGCCGCGCGCCCGACGGTGGCGTGCAGCTGCTCGACCGCAGCAACTCGTGCCGTCGGCTCCCGGGTGCCCTTCCGGAGCACCTCGACCTCGCGCGCTGCGTCGACTGCGATCGTGAGGACCTCGGCCCCGGCACCCGCGAGCGCGTTCAGCGAGCGGATCTGGCGGCCGACGACCGGGAGTGCGGTCATCGGCACCACCACCGGCGAACCCGACCGCTCCTCGGCCCGGGCGAACAGGGACTCGGCGTGCTCGAGGGCGGCCACCGCCTCGCCCTCCACCAGCTCGTCAGCAGGGAACCGTGAGCGAGCCTGATCGAGCTCCACCTTGGCGGCTCGGGCGTCGAGTGCGGCGCCCGACAGAAGGGCTGCGCACGCACCGGCCCAGACGAGGACGATCAAGGAGAGCCCGCCGATGACCCAGCGGCGCCGACGGGGGTGCGGGCGGTCGATCGTGGTGATGTTCTCTCCTCGTCACGCGGAACGGGCGGCCCCCCGGAGGGGACCGCCCGGTCACCGAATGGCTGCTACGCCCCGACGGGGGACCGACGGGAGCTCTTGACGGCCACGGCGCCGACAGCGAGGAGGCCCGCCCCGACGGCGGCCAGACCGGCGACGTCGCTGCCGGTGACCGGCAGCTGGTTGGCGCCACGGGTCTGGGTCACGCCACGCACCTGCGTGGCGCTGCTGGCCTGCGGGGCCGGGCGGGTCTGCGTGGCGCCCCCGGTCGTCGTGCCACCACCGGTGCTGCCGTAGGTGGAGGGCGCCGTCTGGGCGGCTGCGGGGCCGCCGGCCGCAAGCAGGATCCCGAGGCCGAGGCCGCCGGCCAGAAGGCTTCGTCGGAGGCCCCTCGCGATCATCGTGTGGTTGTTCATGGCGCTCCTCGCGAATCTGGTGTGGGATGTTCATGCTGCCACGGCGGAAGTGCCGGCTTCACGAGCGTACAGCGCTCCGTGTTCAGGCGCAAAGATTTCCTCACGGAGCGTGATCAAGGTGCCGATGGCGGTTGCTGCTCGGCGGGCGCGCTGAGGCCAGCCGGCGCCTGTACGGTTCGGCTCGCCGCCTCGGACGACGTTCGTGGCTGGTGGTCGACCACCAGCAGGCGTCGCCGGCACCCGAGAGCGGGCGTGGTCGGCGGGCGTCGGGTCAGTCGTGTCGGGTCAGTCGTGTCGGGGCAGGCGTTCGGACGGAGGGGTGGGGCGATGGGTTCGACGGTGACGGTGATCGACGGGGGACGGGCGACGGAGGTGCCGGGCACGCTCGCCGCCGGGCGTCTCGTCCTCCCCGTGGAGGTGCTCGAGGCTGCGGTCGGCTTCGCCCGCAAGCCGGAGGGGTTGTGCAGGGGCGACGTGTGCGTTCCCATCCGACCGGGGAGCGGGCTCGAGGTCGACGGCGGGGTCGACGTGAGCCGTCTCGCCGGGGTCCTCGGTCGGCCCCTGGCCGTCGACGAACACGTCGGCGTCGCCTACCTGGGTGCGGCCACCGCCGAGCGGGCTGACCGGCTCCGGTCCCTCGAGGCACCCGACTTCTCACTCCCGGACCTCGACGGCCGGCTCCACTCGCTGTCCGAGCACCTCGGGAAGAAGGTCCTGCTCGCCGCCTACGCCTCGTGGTGAGGGTGCCGTGCCGACCTGCCCGTGTGGCAGGCCCTGCAGGACGAGCTCGGCGGGCTCGGCTTCACCGTCATCACCGTCGCCCTCGACGAGGACCCCGAGGACGCCCGCCCGTGGATCGAGGCCGCCCAGCCCACGCACCCGAGCCTCATCGACACCGACTGGGCCTTCGCCGACCTCTACAACGTGGTGAACGTGCCCACCGTGCTCTGGATCGACGAGGCGGGGCGGATCGTGCGCCCCAACGACTCGGTCTACGTCAGCGGTGACTACCTCCGGGTGCACGGGATCGAGCCCGAGCCCCACCTGGCCCGCATCCGTGCATGGGCGCGCACTGGTGCCGGCGCGCTCGCCGAGGACGAGGCGCGGCGCCTCCAGCCGGTCCCCGACGACGAGCACCAGCTGGCCCGCGCCCACTTCGGCCTGGCCCAGTGGCTGTACCGACACGGCCACCCCGATCGCGGCGACGTGCACTTCCTCCGCGCCGGGGAGCTGGCGCCGCACGACTTCACCATCCGTCGCGGGTCCATGCCGATGCGGGGCATCGACGCGGCCGGACCGGCCTTCCGCGAGATGGTCACCGACTGGGTCGGCCAGGGGAAGCCGTACTACGAGACCCTCCCCGACAGCGCCGGCTGAACCCCGGTCGCCGCAACCGCCGGGCACGCGGCATCCGCTGACCACGCACCACCACCAGGCACCAGCACCCGTTGACCAGGCACCAACCACGTCGCCAGTCACCACCCACCAGGAGGACCTCATGGCACTCGACATCACCAAGCCCGGCATCGACCTCGGGATCGTCACCGCCAACGGGGATGCGATGACCGCCTTCTACGGCGAGACGCTCGGGCTCCCCCACGTGGGTGAGTTCAAGATGGGCGGCGGCAGCGTCATGCAGCGCTACCAGTGCGGCGACAGCGTGGTGAAGGTCGTCGTGCTCCCCGGTGAGCCGCCGGCCACGGCTGCGCCCGGCGGCATCAACGGCGCCGCCGGGTTCCGCTACTTCACGATCACCGTCAGTGACATCGCAGCCTCGGTCGAAGCCTGCCAGCAGGCGGGTGCCACCATCGCCGTGCCCGTGACCGAGCTCCGCCCCGGCATCACCATCGCCATGGTCGAGGACCCGGACGGGAACTGGGTGGAGCTCCTCGCCGGCTGACGGGTGGTGCCCCGAGGTGTGCTCCGGGTCGCGTAGCGTCGGCGCCCGGAGGTGGTGCGTGCGGGGGCGTCGGGGGACAGCGACATCGAGCTTCGGCGTGTCCGGCCGGGAGAGCCACGACGCATCCGGCTTCTACGGGCGCTTCGCCCCTCCCGCCACCTCGTCGGACGACACGGTCCTTCCTCCCGAGCCGGTGGAGGAGCCGTTCGTCTGCGGTGACGCACGGTCGATGTCGGCCGTGGCCGACGGCTCCGTCGCCCTCGTGGTGACCTCCCCGCCGTACTTCGCCGGCAAGCAGTACGAGGAGGAGCTGGCGCGCGAGGGCGTTCCGTCGTCGTACCTCGAGTACCTGGAGATGCTCGGCGCGGTCTTGGCCGAGTGCGTCCGCACGCTCGAGCCGGGCGGGCGCATCGCCGTGAACGTCGCCAACCTCGGGCGCAAGCCCTACCGGAGCCTCTCCGCCGACGTGATCCGCATCCTCCAGGACGATCTCGGTCTGCTGCTGCGGGGTGAGCTGATCTGGCAGAAGGCGGACGGCGCGAGCGGATCGTGCGCCTGGGGGTCGTATCGCAGCGCGGCCAACCCGGTCCTGCGCGACGTCACCGAGCGGGTCATCGTGGCCAGCAAGGGCCGCTTCGACCGGGCGTGGACGGTGGCCCAGCGCGCTGCCGCAGGCCTCCCGCACCGCAGCACCCTTCCGACCGACGACTTCCTGGCGCTCACCCTCGACGTCTGGTCGCTGCCCCCCGAGAGCGCTCGGCGGGTGCGCCACCCCGCTCCCTTCCCCGTCGAGCTGCCCGAGCAGCTGATCCGCCTCCTGACCTACGAGGACGACCTGGTCCTCGACCCGTTCATGGGCAGCGGCTCCGCCATGGTGGCCGCCGCCCGCCTCGGGCGGCGCTACGTCGGCTACGACCTCGACCCCGGCTACGTGGCCATCGCCCGTGAACGGGTCGCTCAGGCGGCACCGGGGGGTGCGGTGCCGGTCGTCCCCGCCGGGCTCCGCGAGCGCACCGCCGACGAGGGGAGGGGGGCGAAGGACCTGGCCGAGGAGGTCCTGCTCGCCTCCGGGTTCGCCGTCGTCCGGCGCGAGGCGATGGTCCGCGGCACCGGGGTGGTGGTGAGCTTCGAGGCCTCCGACCTCGAGGGCCGCACCTGGCGGTTCGACGTGCCCGGGCCCTTCACCAGCCACCGGGGCGGCCTCCTCAAGACCGAGGCGGTGTGGCGGGCGCTCGGGCGGGCGGTCGCCCTGCGAGGCGACGCCCCCGACGTGCCCGTGGTGCTCCTCGCCACCGACCTTCCGCCGCGCCTGAGCAGGGGGGACAAGGGGATCCGGTCCGCAGGTCCGGCCGTGGTGTTCGACGTGGTCGACCTGCTCGACGACGGCGGTCGGGTGCGACTTGCCTCCTACGCCAGGGGGGCGGAGCGGCCGGCCCCCGGCTTCTGGACCGAGGCCGAGCTCGCCCGGCGCAGTGTGGGACCGGTCGGGTCCGTGCACGCCGCCCCGCCTGGGTAGGTGCGCCACATGGATGGTGTCTCGATGGGCAAGGCAGGGCTCCAGGGGTGGCGGGTCAAGGCGGCCGACGCGGTCGCAGGGCCGGTGTCGAAGCGCTCCCCGCTCAGCGACGACCAGGTGAGGGCGGCGGTCGGGGCGTTGTTCTTCGCCCTCTCGGTCACGTACGTGTACGGCACCCTCCGTCGCCTCCTCGCCCGCAGCTGACGCTGGTTCGACCACCGAGCGTGGCGGTCCCGGTGGTCGGGTAGAGGGCGAGCATGGGGGATCCACGGACGGGGCGACGCGCACAGAAGGCAGCGGGAGGTGAGACGGCCCCGCACGCTCGTCCTCGTGGGCTGGGCCGCCAAGGCGGTCGTGTACCTCGGGGTCGCCTGGCTCGTGTACCAGATGGCGACGGGGACCGCCTCCGAGGAGGCGTCGACCACGGGTGCGCTGAAGCTCATCCAGGACGCCACCGGCGGCAGGCTCGTCCTCATCGTTCTCGGCGTCGGGTTGCTCCTCTACGCCGCAGGCCGCATCCTCGAGGTGACCACGCTCGCCACCGGGCAGATCGAGAAGAGCGACAAGGCGCAGGCGGTGGTCATGTCGCTCGTGTACCTCGCCCTTGCCGTCTCTGCCTTCACGGCGGCGGGGGTCAGCAGCGGTGGCGGCGGCCAAGGCGGGGGCGGCAGCGAGCAGCAGGGCGCGGCGGTGCTCCTCGACCTCCCGTTCGGGCGCATCCTCGTCGGCCTCGTCGGTCTCGGCGTGATCGCGCTCGGGGCATACACGGTCAAGAAGGGCGTGCAGAAGGACTTCCTCCCCACGCTGCGCACGGGTGAGATGAGCACGACGGTGCGGGCGTGGTCGGAGCGGGTCGGTGTGGCTGCCTACGTCACGAAGGGGCTGATCCTCGCCCTCCTCGGTTGGTTCCTGCTGCAGGCCGCGATCAGCCACGACTCCCAGAAGGCCGTGGGCCTCGACGGTGCGCTGCACCGGGTCGCCCAGGCGGAATGGGGCAGGGCGCTGCTCCTGGCGGTCGCCATCGGCCTGCTCGCTTACGCCCTCTTCTGCGCTCTCGAAGCCCGCTACCGCAAGGTCGGCGTCTCCGCCGGCGGGACCGCCTGACGGGGCCTCGCCGCCACTCCGGCGACGTGTGGCGCTCGCGAGACCGCCACCGGTTGGCCGGTACGTTGCCCCGGTGGAGCTGGTGTTGACCGAGGCAGCCTGGCGGAGCGAGCGGGAGCGACTCCAGGCTGCGGGGGCCGGCGTGCGCTGGCTGCGCATGCAGGGGGACGGCAGGCTGCTCGACGTCGACGACGGCCCGGTCGGGTGGGAGGAGGCCGCTCCTGAGGTCGCCTGGGGCACCGCAGACCTGTTCGACGAGGGCGGCCCGCTCCGGCCGTTCTTCGCACTCGTGACCCGCGCCGAGTCGCTCCGCTGGTTGTCATCGCCGGCCGCTGGCTTCGACAACCCGGTCTTCGGCGAGCTCGTGCGGCGGGGCGTCCGGCTCACCACCTCGCACGTCGGGGACGTGCCCATCGCGGAGTACGTGGTGCGGGCCGTGCTCGACCACGTCCAGCAGGCCTGGCGGTGGCGGGCCGGTCAGGAGGCGGCCGAGTGGCGGGTCCACCCCCGGCACGGCGAAGTCCTCGGCTCGACCTGGCTCGTCTACGGGGTCGGCAGCATCGGCTCGGCCGTCGCCCGGATCGGCCGCGCCCTCGGCGCCCACGTGATCGGGGTGCGCCGGTCGCCGACCGGGGCGGAGCCGGTCGACGAGATGCTCACGCCGGCGGACGCAGCGGACCACCTCGGCCGGGCCGACGTGGTCATCCTCACCGCCCCGTCCTCTCCGGCGACGAGGGGGCTCGTCGATCCCACGTTCCTCGCGACGATGCGGCCCGGCGCGCTCCTCGTCAACATCGCCCGAGGCGACCTGGTCGACGAGGCGGCGCTGCTGGCCGCCCTCGACGCCGGCACCCCGGGTGCTGCGGTGCTCGACGTCACCGCCGCTGAGCCGCTCCCCGTCGACAGCCCGCTGTGGCGCCACCCGCACGTCACGGTCACGCCCCACGCCTCGGGCCGCACGACCGGGCGCCTGGTGCGCGGCGCCGACGACTTCCTCGAGAACCTCCGTCGCTGGCAGGCGGGAGGCCCGCTCCTCGACGAGGTGTCGCCGAACGACCTCCCGTAGCGACGCAGATCGGCGCAGGCAGGGGCCTGCCGACTTGACCGCTCGGTCAAGAGCGGGGTGGACTGTTCGTCAGAGCAGGGCGAGGATCGCCCGACGACCGAGGGGGCGAGCGACGTGGCCGACACCGCCGAGCGCACGACGACCGACGCAGCTGCGGAGGTCGAGGAGTGGCTGCGGGAGACCTGGGACCCCGAGCTCACCGTGGCCGAGTGGTGGGAGCGCCTCGGCACCAGCGGCTGGGCGGCGCCCACGTGGCCGGTCGAGTCCTTTGGTCGCGGCCTGTCCCGCAACGAGGGCGTCGCCGTGCAGCGCGCCATCCAGGAGTTCGGTGCCCTCGGCGCTCCCGGCGGCCTCGGCCTCCTCCTGGCCGGTCCCACCATCGCAACCCACGGCGACGAGGAGCAGAAGCAGCGCTACCTGCGTGACATCGTCACCGGGCAGAAGGCGTGGTGCCAGCTGTTCAGCGAGCCGGGTGCGGGCTCCGACCTCGCCGGTCTCAACTGCAAGGCCGTGAAGGACGGCGAGGAGTGGATCGTCAACGGCCAGAAGGTGTGGACCTCCGGCGGTCAGATCGCCGACCTCGGCATGCTCATCGCCCGCACCGACGTCGACGTCCCCAAGCACCAGGGCATCACCTACTTCGCCATCGACATGCACCAGCCGGGTGTCGACGTCCGGCCCCTGCGCGAGCTCACGGGGCGGGCGCTGTTCAACGAGGTGTTCCTCTCCGACGCCCGGGTGCCCGACGACGCCGTCGTCGGTGGGCTCAACAACGGCTGGGCCGTCACCAACACCACGCTGATGTACGAGCGCGCCGGCCTCGGGGCCGGAGGGGGCTCAGCCGGAGGGTCGGCGGCGTCACCCGGCACGGTGGCGGGGGATCTCTCGAGACGCGTGGGCGACTTCGTGAGCGGCGGTGGCAGGCGTGGCGGGGGGGGCGGTGGTGCGTTCGGTGCCGCCGAGAAGCTCCTCGTCGACCTGGCCAAGGGCGCGGGCAAGCTGGGCGACGCCTCGATCCGCCAGGACCTGATGCGCCTCCACACGCTGAACGAGCTGGCCCGCTTCGCCAACCTCAGGGCCAAGGAGGCAAAGACCTACGGGAAGGACCTGCCGGGCGCAGCCAACATCGCCAAGCTGTCGATGAGCCGGATCGTCCGGCTCTCGCGCGACGCCGGCCTGCGCATCCTGGGCCCGCTCGGCACCTTGCACGCCTACACCGGCGACCAGAAGAAGGTCCTCGATGCCGCCACCGGGAACCCCTTCCTCGGGATGGTCACCGAGATGTCGCTCTTCGCCCAGGCCCCGCCGATCTACGGCGGGACCGACGAGGTGCAGAAGAACATCATCGGCGAGCGGGTCCTCGGGCTCCCGAAGGAGCCGAGCAACGACCGCACGATGGCCTACCGGGAGCTCCCGAAGAACGGCTGACCTCGGCCGTGCAGCTACAGCAGCCGGAGGACGGCCATGAGGATCACGGTGAGGACGATCGACAGCATGATCGACCCCAGGCAGCCGAAGCGGTTCGAAAAGAAGAAGAACACGGCGGTCGGTGTACCGCGTTCTCGGCGCGATCATTCCCGAGGGGCCGGTTGCGGCCCCCCGACCCCGGGTAGCGGCCCCTCATGAGCGACGAGGAGACCACCCCGAAGATGACACCCGAGGAGCACAAGATCCTCGGTGAGAGCCCGGCCGACGCGCCGAACCTCCTCGACGAGGAGGGCGAGGCCGAGGTGCCCGAGGGCGTCGTCGGGGACGACGACCGCCCCTGAGGGTCCGCACCATGGCGTCGGGCCGCCCGGCTCCCGGTCGGGCGCTCGCGCTACGTTCACTGCGAGGCGGGCGGGGGCTGCGCCAGGGGGGGACGATCATGCCGTACGTCGAGGGCCGAGTCGTGCACGACGCCGACTCGCACATCTTCGAGCCGCCCGGTTACGCCGAGAGCTACGCCGACCCGGCCATCCGCCCGGCGCTGGCCGAAGCGCTCCGTCCCATCACCGGGGACCAGCGGGCCGTGTACGACGTGGCGCTGGCCGAGCAGGCCGACCAGGAGCACCGGGGGCGCGACGCCCAGGAGGTGCTGCTCCGCAAGAACCAGAGCGCCATCGGCGCCGTGCTCAAGGAGGACCGGGCCGGAGCGCTCGACCTGCTGGGGTTCGCCAGCCAGCTCGTCTTCACGACCACCTACCTCGGGGCGCTGACCCGGCTCGAGCGGGGCGACGACCAGGACCTGGCCTACGGGTTGGCCACGGGCCACAACCGGGGGATCGTCGACTTCTGCAGCGCGGACCGCCGCCTGCTGCCCGTCTCGTACGTCCCCCTCGGCGACATCGACCGTGCCGCCACCTGCGCCGCCGAGGCGATCGAGCTGGGCGCCGCCGCGCTGATGGTCTCGTCGGCCCCCCTGCGCACGCACTCCCAGAGCCACGTCGGCCTCGACCGGGTGTGGGCCCAGGCCGAGGAGGCGGGGGTGCCGATCGTGCTCCACGTCGGCGGGGAGCAGGCGATGAGCCCGGTCTACAAGACGAACGGCCTGCCGCCGGTGCCCGACTTCCACGGTGGTGACGCCAACTTCACCTCCGTCTCCTACATGGCGATCCCCTACGCACCGATGCAGACGCTGGCCACCCTCATCTTCGACGGCGTGTTCGACCGCTTCCCCCGGCTCAGGTGGGGGGTGATCGAGCTGGGGGCGAGCTGGGTGCCTGGTTGGATGCGGTCGATGGACTCGGCGGCCGAGGCGTTCCGCCGCAACGAGGTCCGGCTGCAGTCGCTCTCCGCCCTGCCCAGCGAGATCGTCCGCCGCCAGGTCAGGGTGACGCCCTACCCGCACGAGCCTGCGGGTTGGATCGTCGAGCACTGCGGAGCGGAGGTCCCGATGTTCTCCTCCGACTACCCCCACGTCGAGGGTGGGCGCAACCCCCTGAAGCGCTTTGCCGCCAGCCTCACCGGCACGAGCGAGGCCGACCAGGAGGCGTTCTACAGCGGCAACTTCGCCGACCTCATGGGCCCGGTGCTGGACCGGCTCAGCCCCGTCGGCGTCTGAGCGACGTGGACGTGGACGAGGGGCCGATGCCGCCGGTCGAGGACACGCGGGTCGCCTCGCGCGCCGGCCTGCTGCCCGAGGAGCAGGCGGTGGGGAGCGAGGACCCCGAGGCGCAGGCAGAGGTGATCCTCGAGGACTCCGAGGTCCGACAGGCCGATCGCGATGCTGCGCCCGACGCAGTCGTGGAGCATCGCCACTCCGAGGACACCGTCCAACCCCCGCCCTGAGGTCGGCGGCGGGGGCGGTGACGAATCGTCAGCGACCCCCGTAGAGGCGGCTGACGACGTCCTCGATGTCGGGCTCCTCGACGGAGAGGTCGAGGAGGTGCGCCTGGGCGCCGACGGCGGCGGCCAGCTGGGCGGCGGTGGTGTCGGCCCGACGGAAGCGCAGCCACTGGCGGGCACCCTCGACCCGCACCACCCGCGCGTGGGTGACGTCCAGCGGCGGGCAGGCCACCTCAAGGTCGACCACGAGGGTCCGCTCCCCGCCTTGCGCCTCGACGAGCTGGGCCACGCTGCCGTCGTAGACGACCTTGCCGTGGTCGATCACCAGGAGCCGCCGGCAGAGCCGCTCGACATCGGCCAGGTCGTGGGTGGTGAGCAGGACGGTGACGCCCCGCTCGCTGTTCATCGAGGCGAGGAACTCACGCACGTGCGCCTTCGACACGACGTCGAGGCCGATCGTCGGCTCGTCGAGGTAGAGGATCTCCGGGTCGTGGAGGAGCGCAGCCGTGAGGTCACCCCGCATGCGCTGGCCGAGTGAGAGCTGGCGCACCGGCGTGTCGAGGAACGGCCCGAGGTCGAGCAGCTGGGTGAAGGCCTCCACGTTGGTCCGGTGCCGGCCGGCGGGGACGTCGTAGATGTGGCGCAGGAGGTCGAACGAGTCGCGCAGCGGGAGGTCCCACCACAGCTGGGTGCGCTGGCCGAAGACCACCCCGATCCTGCGGGTGAGCTCGATGCGTCGGCGCGCCGGGTCCAGCCCGGCCACCCGCACCGCCCCCCCGGATGGGACGAGGATGCCGGTGAGGAGCTTGACGGTGGTCGACTTCCCGGCCCCGTTCGGACCGATGTAGCCGACCATGTCGCCCGCCTCGACCTGCAGGTCGATGCCGTCGACGGCACGCACGGTGGTCCGCTCCCGCCGCACGACGCCCACTCGCCGCAGCACCGTGAAGGACTTCTCCACCTGGTGGAGCTCGAGGAGGGCCACCCTCAGCTCCCCGTGCTGCGGTGGTGGCGGACGGCGAAGCGCCACGCCGCCGTTGCGACCCATGCGCTGGCCACGGCCACCAGCGGCGAGGCGAAGCGCAGGGCGACGGGGACCCCGAGCGGGTCGGCCTTGTCGAGGACCTCGAGCGACGGAAGGTAGCTGACGAAGGCGAGGGGGACGACGAAGGCGAGCGAGCGGACGAGCTCGCCGTAGAGGGGGAGGGGGTGCTGGATCATCGCAGCACCTCCGTAGGTGACGGCGTTGGCCGCCTCGCGACCCTCCACCGTCCAGAACGTGGCCGAGGCCGCCGTCACCCAGATGGACCCGGCGATGACCGCGCCGGCCAGGATCATCACCACCGTCAGGGCCGACCGTGCCGGGGTCCACGGCAGGCCGAGCGCCCCGACCGCCACCACGAGCACGATCGCAGGCTGCACCACCTTGCCGACGCGACGGAGCGCGAACTCCTCCGTCACGAGCTGCAGCAGGGAGCCGGCCGGTCTGAGCAGGAGGGTGTCGAACGTGCCCCTGCGGATCCGGTCCCCGACCCTGTCCACCGAGCCGACCGCCATGTCGGCCAGCCCGAAGGCGACCCCGGAGGTGCCGTAGAGGAAGGCGACCTCCGCGAAGGACCACCCGGCCAGCGCCTCCACCTGGGTGAACAGCACGGCGATGCTGGCGAAGTCCAGCCCGGTGACGAGGAGCGTGCCGATCGTGAACATCACGAGGGAGGCCCGGTACTGGAGGTCCCCCCTCGCCCGTGCACCGGCCAGGTGGCCGTAGAGCCTGAGGTTGCGCCGGACGGCGGCGACGAGTGAGACGTCAGCCACCCTGCACCACCACCTTGCGCAGCGCCCGTGCCCCCACGAGCCGGCCCGCCCCGAGCAGCACGACGAGCCACGTCAGCTGGGTGGCTACTGCGCCGGCGATGCCCGTCGCATCCTTCCGGCCGAGGAACACGTCGACCGGGAGCTGCACCATGGCCGGGAAGGGCGAGCCCGCCGCCACCGTCTGCAGCCATGCGGGGAAGAAGGGCACGGGGACGAGGAAGCCCGAGAGGAACAGGGCCAGCACCCCGGCCAGGGTGGTGAGCCCGCGGTCGTCGACGAGCCAGAACCCGGCCAGGGCGACGAGGTAGCGCCACGAGAAGCTGACGAGGACGGCGAGCGTCAGCGTGAGGGCGGCGGCGGCCGCGCCTCCGGGTGTGTGCGGCACGACGAGCCCGAACGCGAGGAACCCGGAACAGAAGCTCGCCAGGCCACGGGTCAAGAACCCCTGGGCCGCCCGTCCCAGGTCCTGGGCCAGCCAGTAGCCCTGGAAGTCGAGCGGTCGGTAGAGGTCCGTGACGACGTCCCCGCTCTTGATCCGCTCGCCCAGGTCGATGCTCGAACCGCCACCGCCGAAGATGGCGATCGGCACGATGAGCGCCTGGGTTGCGAAGCTGTAGGTGACGACCTCGGCGCCGTCGTAGGCCCCCACCCCTCCGGCGCCGACCACGACGGCGAGCAGGACGTAGGCGCGGAGGTAGCCGAAGGCGATGTTGGGCACGAGACCGCCGAGGGTCGCGGCGCGGTAGGTGGCGTAACGGCGGAACGATCGCCGCGCCAGCTCCCACCACACCCGCATGTGCCTGCCCCCGGCGCGCTGACGGCCCGGGACCGCTCGGCCCGGGGGGGCAGGACGCTACCTGTGCGGCACGCCTCGTGCAGGAGCGCTCGGACGCCTCAGGCGCAGGCGACGAGGGCCGAGGCCCGGACCTTCCCTTCGACGGTCAACCAGAGGCGGAAGCCGTCGCCGGACCCTCCCGTGCTCACCAGCGTCACCTCGTCGGTCGGCTTCAGCGCGGCGCCGTACTCGAGCTCGGCCCGCCCGGGCACCACACCCCGCCGGCTCGCCTCGTCCTCCACGGCCTGCCAGGTCGCAGCGTTGTTCACGTGGCGGAGGACGTCGAGGTCGGTGGCCCGCAACGGCCACGGCCGATCGTCCGCCCCTGCCGGCGGGGGCGGGAGCACGAGGCGGGCCGCCACCTGACGTCCGAGGGCCGCCTGCCCGTAGGTCTCGGTGAACCAGCCGGGCAGCCGTGCCGGCCGCTGACCGCCCTCCCCGAGGTGGACCCAGAGGGACGCCACCTCGACCCGACCGACCCCGCCGACGACGCTGAGGGAGGAGCGACGCTCACCCCACCGGCTGCCCAGCCCGCCGCAGAAGGTCGTCACCTCGAGGCGATCCCCCAGCTGCGGCCACGACGCCACCCAGACGAGGGTCCTGCGGGCGACCCATGGCGAGGCGGGATCGAGTCCGGCATCGGCGAAGTCGTCGGTGCCGACGTCTTGGAGGAGCCGGGCCAGGGCATCGAGCCGGAGCCGCCCGTGCTGGTCTGCGTCCCCCAGCCGGACCCGACGTGTCGTGGCGTAGCGACGCCCGACCGCAGGGAGGGGGACGAGGTCGGAGGGCAGCTCGTCGGCGTCGAAGGTCATCCGGGAAAGCCAAGCGATGCAACACCGGCTCGTCAAGGTGAGCCCGCGCGGGGTGTGGTCGCTACCGTCGTCCCGGCGTGCGAGACCTGGTTGCGTTCGCCGCCCTGTGGACGCTGGGGTGGTGGCTGCTGTGGCGGGTGCCGACACCGGGTGCACCAGGGGCGCGCGGCCGCCCCGTCTCCGTGGTGGTGCCCGCTCGGGACGAGGCCGGGAGCCTCCCCGACCTGCTCGCCTCGCTCGTCCCCCAGCTCGGTGCCGGCGACGAGCTGGTGGTAGTCGACGACCACTCGTCGGACGGGACGGCGGAGGTGGCGGCAGGTGCCGGGGCGGTGGTGATCCCCGCACCACCGCTGCCCGAGGGGTGGGCCGGCAAGCAGTGGGCATGCCACACCGGCGCTGCGATCGCCGGCAACGGGATCCTCGTGTTCCTCGATGCCGACACCCGGATCGCACCAGGGGGCCTGGCCCGCATCGCCGGACTCGGGGCCGAGGCGGGGCTGACGTCGATCCAGCCCTTCCACCTCGTCCCTCGGTGGTCGGAGCGCCTCGCTGCGTTCTTCAACATCGTCGGTATGATGGGCGCCGTCGCCTGCACGCCGCTCGGCCGGCGGCTCGAGCCGAGGGGTGCATTCGGGCCGTGCTTGGCCACGCCGGCCCTCGACTACCGGCGGGTCGGCGGCCACGAGGCGGCGAGGTCCGGCGTGCTCGACGACGTCGCCCTGGCCGCCGCTTACCGGCGGGCCGGACTGCCCGTCAGGGTGTACGGCGGGCGGGGCACGATCGACTTCCGCATGTACCCGGGAGGGCTCCCCGAGCTGGTGAGGGGGTTCACCAAGAACGTGGCGACCGCTGCGGTGGCGGTGCGCCCGCTGGCCGCGCTGGCCGTGGCCGGGTGGTTGGCGGCGTGCGCCGCGCCGCTGGTGCTGGCGCTGCGGCTGCCGGGGCCGCTGGCCGCCGCGTGCTACCTCGCTGTGGCGCTCCAGGTGGGGGTCCACCTGCGCCGTCTCGGCACGTTCGGCCCCGCCGTGGCCGTCGCCTACCCGCTGGCGTTGGCGGTCTTCGTGGCGGTGTTCGTGCGGTCACTGCTGGTCACCTACGGCCGGGGCCGGGTCACCTGGAAGGGCCGGTCCCTCCCGACCCGGTGACGGCGGAGGGGAGCACGAGGCTCCTGTCGGCGCGCCGGACCAGCTCGTGGACGCCGACCACGGCGGCGAGGTCGATCGGTCCGTACAGGTGCGGGAACGCCTCCTCGGCGCCGTCCGGCACCTCCTCCACCACCGGGCTCGTCAGCCTCGACGGGTCGATCTCGAGGAGCACCAGCGGCTCGGCGACCTCGGCGTAGAACCGGCCCGCCACCCCCTCGACCTGGGAGGCGTGCGAGCAGTGGGTGAAGCCCACGTCGTCGAGCGTGCGCCCGAGCGTGGAGGTGCGGTACCCACCGCCAGCCGGTCCGTCCTCCCACTCCCGGGCCACCGCCAGGTGCCACAGCCGCGCCGGCGTCACCGTGGGGGGGCGAGGAGGTCGGTGACCTGGCGCACGAGCATGGTCAGGCGGTTGGGCTCGGGCCACACCGGGTCGGCGATGCCCTCCTCCCGGGCCGCCTCTGCGCACACGGGACCGACGCAGGCGGCGAGGAGGCCCCCGGCGAAGGCGGCCCGCAGGTCCTCCCCACGGCCCAGGTCCTCGGCGATGCGGAACAGGTGCCGCACCGCGGGCTGGCTCGTGAACGTCACGGCGTCGAGGCCACCTGCGAGGGCACGCTCGAGGAGTGCCTCCGCGGGGGCGCGGTCCCCGGGGAGGAGCCAGCGGTAGACCGGCACCTCGACGAGCTCAGCGGCACGGGCGGCGAGCGCGGTGGTCGAGGGGTGGTCAGCCGGTTCGAAGAGCTGCACCGCCACCCTGGCGCCGGTCAGGTCCTCCTCGTCCAGCCGGGCCACGACCTGGTCCATCCGCTCCTCCGGAGCCTTCCACCACACGTCGAAGCCGGCCCCCCGGAGGGCCGAGGCTGCCTTCGCCCCCCGGGCGACGATGCGGGCGGGTGCGATGCTGGCTGCGAGCTCCTCACCCAGGCCCCACCCGGCGGCCGCCTCGAGCCACATGCGCATCCCGAGCCCGGTGGTGGCAACGAGGTAGTCCGGCGGTGCGGCCACGAGGGTCTCGGTCGCCCGCCGCAAGGCGGCATCGGCGGTGAGGTCGACGGTGATCATCGTCGGCCCGTGCACGATCTCTGCACCGCGCGCGTTGAAGAGCTTCTGCTGCTCCTCCCAGCGCCGGTCAGCGGTCACCCCGATGACCCGACCTGCGAGGGGAAGGGCGACGGCGTCCATCCACGAAGTCTGGCGCCGGCAGCCACCAGATCCTCTGGCTGCCGTCCTCGGAGGTCGCGACGGGGTGAGGAACGGGTCGACGGCGCCACGTGATCCCGCACCCCTGGGCACGAGCGCAGGGTGGGAGGAGGCGACACGCGGGTGGTCCCGACCCCAGGGGGTCGGGACCACGGCGTTTTGCGTGTTGCTTCAGCTGCTCACGTCACGGGTGACGTGTGGTTCTCAGCCGTTGGGGTTCTGCCCGTTGTCGTCCACGCCGTTGCCCTCGATGTTGCCGTTGAGGGGGCCGGTGTCGTAGCCGCTGTGCGGGGCGGGGATGTACGGGAAGTCGAGCAGCAGCGGCTTGTCGTTGCCCTGGACGCCGTCACCGAGGGCGTTGTTCGGGGCGACGTTGGTGCCCTGGTCGGGCGAGAAGGCCGTGCCACCGGCAACGGCGCGGAGGCCGAGGTCGATGACGTCGTCGATCAGGCGGCGACCGTTCGGGAAGCCGTCGGTGTCGCCACCGATGACGCCCAGCGGGTTCTGCTGGTTCGGGTCCTGCTGGTTCGGTGCCGTTGCGGTGTTGAGGCGCAGGACCTCGGCGGGGACGCCGCCGGCCTGCTGGTTGAGGCCCTCGATCCCGGTCAGGAAGATCGAGACGAGGTCAGGTCGGTCGCCGCCCTCGGGGGTCACGACCCCGGGGTACAGCACCTCGATGAGCTCGGCCAGGATCGGGTCGTCGACGAGCGGGATGGCGCCCTCGGTCGCGAACGGCTCGACCTGGAGGCCGGACAGGGTCGCTGCGTCCTGGTCGGGACGCAGGGTGTTGAAGGTGTCCTTCAGTGCGATCGGGATGACCACCTCGTTGACGAGGGGGTTGCCGAGGCGGGACACCTGGACCCAACGGCCGCGGTTGACCGGGTTGGCGCCGCTGTTCTGGGCGAAGACCCGGACCTTCTTGCGGCTCGCCGTCGACCACACGCCGATGACGTCGTCACCGTTGGTCAGGTCAGCGGTCGGGACCTCGATGGCGATCGAGTGCACGTTCTTGCCATCGTTGGAGTTGACCCCCTCCTGCGCCGCGAGCGGCACGAGGTGGGCCTCGCCGAAGGGACGCAGCCCGCCCAGGTCGAAGATCGACCCGAGGTCGACGGCGAACGTCTCGTCACGCTGACCGGCGAAGGTGGTGACCCCGCCGACATCGACGATGGCCTGGTTGGCAACAGAGTCGTAGTCGGGCAGGGTGCGGAACCCGGTGTTCACCGGCGGGACGGGGAGGTCGTCGCCCACGACGGTCCGGACGCCGTCCTCCACCTTGGTGAGGCTGTAAGTCTGCTTCTGGTTGTACGGGTCGCTGATGTCGGTGATCTGATCGGCGGCGTACACCGGGATCCCGGGCACCTCGTTGACCGTGTTGAAGCGGTACTCGTAGGTGATGTTGGGGATTGCATCGCCGTCGTTGTCGACGTTGATGCTGTAGAGCACGTCGTCACCGAACTTGTAGAAGTTCGGACCGCCGAAGGGGTCCTGGAACGGCACGAAGTTGGCGATCAGCGTGACCTTGTCGTTGTCACCGGGGCTGACGAAGGCGTAGGTGTCGGTGTTGTCGGCGGCCGGGTCCATCGAGATCAGCGGTGCTTCTCGGTGGCTGGCTGCGTTGGCTGGTGCGAGGGATGCGGCGGCGAGCACCGCACCGAGGCCGACGGCGACTGCTGTCCCCTTGGCTCGGCGTGAAGAGATCTGCATGTGGTTTGTCTCCATGATGTTGGACGATTGTGGTTGTCCGGGCCTTGGCGCCCGGTCCGCAGCAGGGCTGCGGTGATCGCTACTCGACGATGAGCGTGAGGTCGACGAGGCGCACGAGGAACGACGCCATCTGCTCCCGGTTGACGTTCATGTCCGGGTCGTAGAGGCCGCTGGACTTCCCGTCCAGGAGACCGAGCACGAGTGCTCCGCTGTTCACGTTGTCGTAGTGCATGTTGGCCGGCGGCACGTCGGCGAACGCCGGAACGGGCTCTTCGCCGACGAGGAACTCGTCGTCGCCGAAGGCGTACTCGGCCGCCTGGACCAGGTAGCTGGCCATCTGGTCACGTCGGACCATGGCGAAGGGCGAGTACGTGGTGGCCGACGTGCCCTTGGTGACACCGATCGTCTCGAGGACCTTGATGTTCTCCTCGTGCGTGGTGCCGGCGATGTCGTTGAACGACGACGGCTCACCGGCGGGGAGGTCGTACCCCGCAGCCCGGAGCGAGTTGATGATGAACGTCGCCATCTGCCCGCGCGTCGTCGGCTGCATCGGCCCGTAGTTGCCGTCCGTGAAGCCCTTGGCGATGCCCTCGGCGAAGAGGCAGTCGACGCTCTGCTTGTGCACGTCCGAGATCTGGTCCCGGTCGTTCACCGGAGCGGGCGGCACTGCCTCGTCGGGCTGGCCGGGCTGGGGCGGCAGGCATCGGTCGTCAGGGTCGGTGAAGGTCTCCGCCCCGGCGGTGCCGGCCGCCGGGAGCAGGGTCAAGACGATCCCGGCGGACGCGGTCAGGGCCAAGCGGCGCAGTGACCGACGGGGACGTGCGGTCGTGAGGGTTGCGTTGGTTGTCATCAGTCAGTCACCTCCCCTTGGCTGCATTCGAACACTCGGTGCGATCATGCTGTGCCTTTCGTTGGTGGCTTTCCGGTACCCCCGGTGCGTCCGGGAGAGCTGCGGGTCCTGCCTCACGGCAGGATCCCGATCACGACCCACTCGTCGCCGATCGGCGCCAGGACGGCGCCGAGCTCGACAGAGCCGGTGACTCGCACGACGCGAGACGCGGCGGCGGTCTCGGGGCCGAATGCGGTGGAGATGGTGGTGGCTTCGGTCTCGTCGAGCTCGGCCACATCGCCGGTGACGAGCTCGCCTGCGGCGTCGCAGAGCGTGTCGGCGAGCGGGGCGGCACCGACGAGGCCCTGGCGCTCGCTGGCCGGCTCGGCGCACGCCTGACGGTCGTCTACCCAGGCGCGAGCGGCTGCGCCTGCTTCCTCAGCCGGCGGGAAGACCGGTTCGACGGTGCTCGTGTCGAGGGCGACGCCCCACGCCCCGTCCTCTGCCTCGAGGACCTCCCAGGCGACGCGGGCACGGCCCGGTGTCAGGCCGACGACCTGGTCGAGGCCGGGTTCGAACATCGCCATCGTGACGACCGTGGTGACGCCCTCGCCCTCGCTGACCTCGCCGAGCTCGTAGCCGAGGAGGGGGGGGAAGGCGTTGGCGTGGCCGGCCACCCAGCCCGCCGGTGAGCCGAAGCTGACGCGATCTGTGCTGCTCAAGAACCCGAAGGAGGTCTCGAAGTCCTGCGCAGCCTCTGCGTCGAGGAAGCCGGTGAGGGCCGCCTCGGCGGTCGGGGCTCCGGCGCCCGGCGGCACCTCGACGTCGTCGGGGAGCAGGTCCTCAGGACTGGTGACGGGCTCGTCCTCGTCGAGCGTCCGGCGGTCGCCAGCGGGCGCTGCCTGGCCCGGCTGCTCGTCGCCGCCGTCGAGGAGGCGGGGGACGAGGACGGCGGCGACCACGCCTGCGAGCAGGCCTATGATGAGCACGAGGGCCATCCGTCCACGACGGCGTCGGGCCGGCGGCGCACCACGGCTGTGGTCGTCCACCGCTGCTTCCTCCGCTGCCAGGTCCGTGGTGATGGTCGCACTCCTGCGGTCGTGAATGCTGTGGGCGTCCGCGCGCACCGGAGTTCTACGGCGCCGGAGCGAGATCGGACGGAAGTTCTCCGGGCTGGCCCCGTGATGGTCTACCACCGGAGCAAATCGAGCGCGGCTGCACCCATTTCGCTGCCCGGTGGCCGTATGGTCGTCCGGATGCCGAGCCGCACGGCGCCCGTGATCGAACGACCGGCGGCGTCGAGCCGGCGGGGCATGCCCCTCTGGTCGATCGCTGCGCTCGCCGTGGTGGCCGGGCTTGCCATCGGGCGCTTCGCCACCTTCGGCGGCGGTGACGATGCGCCCAGCGGTGGGGAGAGCGCCTCGCAGAGCGCAGTCGCAGCGGGAGGTGGGACGCTCGCCTCGTTGGAGGACGCAGTCGACGCCCGCCCTGACGATCCGACGGCGTGGCGTTCCCTCGGTACCGCCTACGTCTCCCAGGCCGTGAAGACGAGCGACCCGGCCTTCTACTCCCTGGCCGAGCGGGCCTTCGATCGCGCCACCGACCTGGCGCCCGACGACCCGACCATCCTCGTCGGGCGGGGGGTGCTCCAGCTCTCGCTCCACCGCTTCGCCGAGGCGGAGGCGCTCGGCCAGGAGGCGACGAGGGGGCTGCCCGGCAACGCGGACGCCCTCGGTGTGCTCGTCGACGCCCAGGTGGAGCTGGGCCGCTACGACGAGGCGGCCGAGACGCTGCAGGCGATGCTCGACAGTCGCCCCGGGCTTCCGGCCCTGGCACGGACCTCCTATTTGCGAGAGCTGCGGGGTGACCTCGCAGGTGCCGAGGAGGCGATGCGTCGAGCCGCGGTCGCCGGGTCGCCGGCGACGTTCGACCTGGCCACCGTCACCGCCCTGCTCGGGGACATCCAGCGGGCTCGGGGGGACCTCGAGGCGGCCGACGGGAGCTACGACGAGGCCCTGCGCCTTTCACCTGACCTCGTCGCCGCCGATCTCGGGCGCGCCCACGTGCTCGCGGCGCGCGGTGACCTCGACGGCGCGGTCTCGGTGGTCTCCGCCGTCGTCGAGCGGTTCCCCGCGCCGACGGCGCTCTTCCTGCTCGCCGACCTGCAGGAGGCCGCAGGTGATCAGCAAGGCGAGCAGGACACCGTCGAGCTGGTGCGCGTCACCTCGAAGCTGCAGGAGGCTGCGGGCCAGGTGGTGGACCTCGAGCTCGCCCTCTTCGAGGCGGACCTGGCCGACGACACTGCGTTGGCGGTCGAGCTCGCCACGGCGGCGCACCAGGCTCGCCCGGACAACGTCTTCACCGCCGACGCCATGGCGTGGGCCCTGCACCGGGCCGGGGACAGCGCTGCGGCCCTGCCCTTCGCGGAGCAGGCCATCCGCCTCGGCACGGCCAACCCGTCGCTCCGGTACCACGCCGCCGAGGTGTTCGCCGCCGTCGGTGACGAGACCCGTGCGGTCGAGCAGCTCCAGGCTGCGCTCACGGCCGGGCCGTCGTTCTCCGTGCGCCACGAGGACGCCGTGGCCGCGCTGGCCCGACGCCTGGGTGTCGCGATCCCCGCAGCTTCGTGAGGGCGCCCTCCCGGTCCACTGGCGTCGTCGCCGGCATCGTTGCGCTGCTCGTCGCGCTGCTGGGTTCGGTGGGCCAGGCGGCGGCGCACCCGCTCGGCAACTTCACGGTGAACAGGTACGCCGCGCTCGAGGTGTCCGCAGACGCCGTCCGCGTGACCTACGTGCTCGACCTCGCCGAGGTCCCGGCCTTCCAGGCCCGCGACGAGGTGGTCGCCGATCCCGAGCGCTACCGCGCCGAGCAGGTCGCCTCGATCGAGGAGGGGCTCGAGCTCGAGGTCGACGGCCGACGGCTCGACCTCAATCCGGTCGAGTCGCGGCTGACCCAGCCGGAGGGGGTGGGCGGGTTGACGACGCTCCGCCTGTCGGTGCTGTTCGAGGCTGCGTTGCCCCAGGCCCCGGCTGACGCGGAGCTCGTGGCCGACTTCGTCGACCGCAACGGGCCCGGACGCATCGGATGGCGTGAGATCGTCGTCGACGCGGCGGGGGATGCCGAGGTGGTCGAGGCATCCGTGCCGGCCGACGACGTGAGCGACGGACTTCGGTCGTACCCGAAGGACCGCCTCCGCTCGCCCCTCGACGTCAGCGAGGCGACGTTCCGCTTCACCCCCGGCAGCGAGGAGGTGGATGCGACGCCCCTCGACGCTGCGGACGGCGGCGGTCCTGGCGGCGACCGCTTCACCGAGCTTTTGGAGCGCCAGAGCCTCACGCCGCTCGCGCTGGTCGGGATGCTGCTTGTCGCCGCCCTCGTGGGCGTCGGCCACGCCCTCGCGCCCGGACACGGCAAGACGGTGATGGCGGCCTACCTCATCGGCACCAGTGGCCGGCCGGTCGACGCCGTGTTGCTCGGGGTGATCGTCTCGGCCATGCACACCACGAGCGTGCTGGTGCTCGGCCTCGCCCTCTACCAGCTGGACGAGCGGTTCGCCCTCGACCGCATCTACCCCGTCCTCACCCTCGTCTCCGGGGTCGGCGTGCTCCTCGTCGGTGCCTGGCTCGCCACCACCCGGATGCGCGCCTATCGACGGGGCCAGCTCACCCGCACCGGTGAAAGCCATGCGGTGGCGGTGCCCGTCCCCGTGGCGGCGGGCGTCGCTGGGCTGAGGCACCGGGACCACGAGCACGTGGGACACGAGGATCATCGCGAGCACGATGAGCACCCGCACGATGAGCACCCGCACGATGAGCACCCGCACGATGAGCACCCGCACGATGAGCACCCGCACGATGAGCACCCGCACGATGAGCACCCGCACGATGAGCACCCGCACG